>OJDV01000030.1_pt1 | contig 123167 bp, 143 predicted proteins | sample 1592911 | NCBI WGS metagenome assembly OJDV01 (sample SAMN05416860, study PRJEB24817) | seawater metagenome | isolation source: Sea water | place: Canada:Atlantic | collected 2013-11
CGTGCCGATGTTGACGTGCGGCTTGTTACGTTCAAACTTTTCCTTTGCCATGGTGGGCGCCCTTCCAAAGTCAAAAGGCCCGAATTGGGCCTGTATTACATATGGCGCGGCACATATTTGGTCTGGCAGGTAAAATCAAGCGAGTCTTGCATGGCACTAGCAGTTTCATGCGCGAATACACCTTGCGCGGCGGCTCAACCCTCAGTGGTTGCGTCCTCGGCAGGCAATTCAGTCGCCGTCCCGCCTGTCGAATTGAACCAACCTTCTTCGCGGTTCTTTTTGACCAGAAAGTTCTCGATCTGCTTAACCGCATTCTGGCTCAGGTTCTTGAACTGCTCCTCGGCGTTTTTGGTAAAGCCCGAGCCGACCAAAGGCCCCTGATCGAGCGACTCAATCACGGTGATCTGATGTGCCTTGGGGGTGAGCTTTTCGTTCTTCGCATCGTCCCAGACGGTGATACGGATGATCATTGCCGATTTCGGTGCCGCAACAATCGGAATACCGGGAGGGGCGAGGCAGTAGCCCTCGATCGAAATCCCGAAATGATAGAGGCGCGCGCCCTCGTAGCGGTCAAACCTCTCGGCCACCGCATCACGCAGCATGGTGGTCATCACCTCTGTTTCGAGCGCGCGACAGAGAGGGATCTTCTGAACCTTGGGAGCTACGACAATATTATGCTCAAGGTTGAAGTCACCCAGCGGCGTAGCAGGCCCGCCGAGGTCGGCAGCACCGTTGCAAGCAGCCATGAACCCCGCCATCGCAAGGACCGCTGCACCGCGTATCAATGTTGTCCGAGCCATGTTCAAGCCTCCCCGCATTTGTTCCCGAGGTATCTCATTCGCCGCACTGGTGCAATGCGGCCACCCTGATTGCAAATCAACGGCTTGAAACTATCTACATACCGTGGCGATGCAAAAGGTGCCCCTATGTCCGTAGCAAACCATCCCGTCCGTGTGCCCCTGCTCGACCATGATCCGGGATTTTTCAAAAGCGTCGCCAACCTGCAAGATAACGTTCTGTTGGCTATCCCTGCACAGGCCTTGGAAGTCCCTGTATTTTCGGGGCGCACGATTGTGAGTTGGCATATGATCATGGAGCCGCAGGCGATCAAGCGCATCTTGCTGGACCGTTTGGATGATTATCCCAAGTCGCGCACGACGAAAACGTTACTTGGACCTGCCATCGGCGACTCGCTCTTTATCGCGGAGGGCGCTCATTGGCGCTGGCAACGGCGTGCAACAGCGCCAGCATTCTCGCACCGAACCGTTACATCGCTTGCCCCAGTGATGAGTGCCGCCGCAGAAGCCGCCTGCACGCGCATTGCAGCCGCTGGTGTGCGCGCCGTCGACGTTGCCGAGGAGATGACAATCGCCACGTTCGATGTGATCGCGGATGTCACATTCTCTGGCGATGACATGATGGACCGCGCTGCAGTACATGCAGCGATTGACGGATATATAAACGAGGCGGGCAAGGTGAGTGTGCTCGACATATTGGGCGCACCTTCATGGGTGCCGCGTTTGGGGCGTGGCCCCGCTATGCGCCTCATGACGCAAACCAAAAAGGTCGCCGATAATGCCATCACGCGGCGCAGGGCAAAAGGCGCGCGCGAGATACCTGACCTTCTGGACATGCTGCTGGCGGCCAAAGACCCCAAATCAGGGCGGTCCATGAGCACGGCCGAGCTGCGCGACAATCTGTTGACCTTCATCGTGGCGGGGCATGAGACGACGGCACAAACACTCGCTTGGGCGTTGTACCTGATGGGGCTTGACGAGGATGCGCAGGCCCGCGCGCGCACGGAGGCGCAAACCGCGTTGGGCGGGCGCGTCGCCGGAGCGGACGACCTTGAACACCTGCCCTTTATCCGCTCCATCATTGACGAAACATTGCGCCTTTACCCTGCGGGCGGGATGCTGTCGCGTACTGCCATGGCCGATGACACGCTGGCGGGCGCCCAGATCAGAAAGGGCGATACTGTGATGATCCCCGTCTATGCGCTGGGGCGGCACAGGGATTTATGGGACGAGCCCGACGCCTTTCGCCCCGACCGATTTGCCGACCGCAAGGCGATTGACCGCTACGCCTACCTGCCCTTTGGCGACGGTCCGCGTGTTTGCATTGGCGCATCCTTTGCGCTGCAAGAAGCTGTGATTATTCTGGCAACGCTTCTATCGCGGTTTGAATTCAAGGCTGTAAAAGGCCGGACACCCGACCCCAAAATGCTCATAACATTGCGCCCGCAGGGCGGCGTCTGGTTGACGGCCACGCCTGTTTAATCTGCGGCGGGCGGCAGCCAGTCATCTGCGCAGACCCGCTTGAGATCGCGCCATTGGTCATCACTGATCACATCCATATACCTGAAATCAGGGCGCGCTATGGCGCGGGATCTGTCGATGCGGCTGGTCAGTGTCGGGTGGCTCAGGAAATGGGCCACAACCCCCTCGGCGTCACCATATTCGTCGCGCAGCCGCTCGAACATATCGCCAAGGGCTGCGGGGGAAACACCTGCTTCCTCCAGCACGCCATAAGCGAATTGATCAGCGCCTAGTTCCGCCCCTTGGCTATAGCGTGCGCTAATGAGCTGCTCGGTCAGAAACAACACCGCAGCCCCACCTGCAAAGTCGCCAAACAACAGCCCCAGAATGCCGATGGACCCAGCAGAGCGGAGCGCATGGCGCGTTGGATCGCGGTTGACCACATGGCCGACCTCATGCGCCAGTACGGCGGCAACCTCATTCGGGCCTTGGGCAGCATCGATCAGGCCACGAAAGAAGACGACATAGCCTCCAGGCAGCGCGAAGGCGTTGACCATCTCGTGATCGAGCACAAAGAGCTTGATCGCGTCGTCTGTCCCGCGCTCCACCCCCAGCGCCACAAGCATCTCCTCGAAGGCGGCCATCCCCGCCTCCCCCTCACACACTGGCAGTGGCGGCAGGCCCGTCCCTGCCAGCGCTGTTCTGATCTGGTCAAATGTTGCCTCGCCCAGCGCACGTTCGCCTGCGGGCGGCACATAGGTTGCCAAACGGTCGGCCAACAACGGGACCAGCACGCCGATTTGCAGCGCCACCGCAGCCACAGCGCCGGCGGCCCATGCGGCTAGGCGTGCGCGGCCCTTGGGCGCTGGTACCGTCTTAAGCTTGGGCAGGTATTTCAGAACATTCGGATTGCGCAGGTAAAGCCGTGCCAGCGGGTCGCTGTTCAGGCGCAGTACGACCCCCTCCTGCCCCGCGATATCAGGCAGCTGGCGGATATCGTTCACGGGCCAGCGCAGCCCTGCCCTGTCACTGTCGGGCAACCCGATCTCAAGCACACGCGCATCATGGTCCAACATCAGCGTCGCACGCTGCGGCACAGGTACATCCCCGTCGACCAACGTACTGCCCAGCGCATCATAAAAGCGCCCGTTCGGCATCTGCGGCGATAGGGTCATATGGCGGCCCCCAGATCCAGTGCTTCGGCAAAGCCCTCTGCCTCGGCAAACTCATCGCGCGCACGCTGGCTCACCTGCGTCAGCGGGCCCACGTTTTGCAGGCTAAGCGTTACCGCCATGTGGCGCATCAACGGATAGGTGACAAAGACGTGGTGCAGCACACTGTAGAACAAAAAGACCGACAGATAGAGTAGCCCAATCACCCCAAGTGACAACCAGCGTGGCAGAAAGCCCAGCGGGTCTCCCATACCAATCTGCTCTTCCAGAAACGCCTCTGGCCCCAATAGCGATAGCGCCAGCCCAATAACAGCAATGACCCCCAGCATCAGCATGATGTAGGCAATGGTCGTGCCCAGCACATAGATCATCGAGACGCGCAAACCCTTAAGATCGGAGCGCATCCGCACGCCTTGGGCGTGTTTGTGATTGGCCAGAATACGCTTGGTCACAAAGCGGTAGTGCACCGCGCCATAGATCATCAGGAGTGTCGTCGGTATCAGCAGCAAGAGTCGCCCGACCCCGTTCCAGCCAAACGGCACAAAACCGTATTCGACGGCATCTGCGATACTGTCCATCGTGTCGTCGAATGATGCATCCATCTGTGGCATCACAGGATCAAGGTACACAAGCCAGACGCCCAGCGCGCCCAGCAGAACGACACCCGCCACAAACGGCCACGTCGCAGGAATCAACATCTGCCAGCGCCCGCCCTGCACCAGTTTGGCAGAGCCAAAGAAGGTGCGATCGGTCTTATATTTCTCAAGCCAAAACGTCATGCGTGGCCACAAAATCCCTGCCGTGCAGATCGTGATGATCCAATGTACCAACGCGCGCCACGCATACCCCCACGCGCCCTTCTCCAGCCCAAACCGCACCCCGCGCCATCGCGTGCGACCCAACACATAGCGCCGCGCACGGTACTGCGCGTAAAACCAGATGGGGATCACACCCAGAAAACTGGCCGAATAGCCTAGAGCCGAGCTTTGAAAGACCGAAAAGCTCACAAACATCAGCGCAAGGTTCACGATGCCGATGTAGAAGGTCAGCACAACGACTGCGATAAAAAAGCCCAGCAGCTTTTCCAGCGGGTCGCCGACATATTCCAGCGGATGCCCGCCTGGCCTGATCGCAGACCAATACCAGCGCCTGAGCCGCGTCTTCATCCAGAAGCGGTAGAACCCCAGCGATAGAACCGTCCAGAACCCTGATTTAAGCGCCAACCAGAACAGCGCTGAACGGGAGCCGACAAATGCGACTTCCATCCCCTGCTCTGGCAGGGGCGGCGGCAAGGTGTCAGGTGAATTTATTATCACGCGGGAACCCTCGGGGCGCCATACGACCCGCGCTCGCGCGCTTGCCCGTCCATTCATCCAGCGCTGTCTCGGTGCGGGTACGGCCTGCAGGATCGAGCCAGCTCAACCCTTCGGCACGGGTAAACGTGGTTGCATCCGATAGCCCGCCATCTTTGTACTTTTGCAAACGCACGCCCTTGCCGCGCCCCATCTCGGGCAGCTCGTCGAGCGCAAAGACCAGCACTTTGCGGTTCTCGCCTACCACGGCCACGCTATCTCCTTTAACTGGCTTGCAAATCAACGCCTGTGTCTCGCCGCGCACATTGAGCACCTGTTTGCCCGAGCGGGTTTGCGCCACAACATCATCCTCGGGCACGACAAATCCGTCCCCGCTGGAGGAGGCAAGGAGCAGCTTGCGCCCCGCCTTGTGAATGAACAGATCAACGATCTGCACCTCGTTGGGCAGGTCCACCATCAGGCGCAGCGGCTCCCCCATCCCGCGCCCACCAGGCAGGTTTGCGGCTGAGACCGTGTAGAAGCGCCCGTTGCTGCCGAACGCAAGCAGGCGATCCGTCGTTTCCGCATGAAAGACAAAGCGCGAGGCATCGCCATCCTTGAATTTCAGCTCACGGGTCAGATCGATGTGGCCTGTCATTGCGCGAATCCAGCCCATCTGGGAGCAGACAACCGTGATCGGCTCACGGTCGATCATCGCCTCCAGTGGCACCTCTTCGATCTCGCCAGCTTCGGCAAAGGTGGAGCGACGCGCACCGCCCTCATACATCTTGCCAAACTGCTTTTTCGTCTCGCGCAATTGCTCGGTGATGCTATCCCATTGCAAGCTGTCGGTCTCGATCAGGTCTTCAAGGGCCGCGCGCTCTTCCATCAACTCGGACTGCTCGCGCAGCAATTCCAACTCTTCGAGGCGGCGCAAGGACCGCAGACGCATGTTCAGGATCGCTTCGGCCTGAACTTCGGACAACTCCCCCTCACCTGCTGGGGGGCTGATGTAATCTTTCTCGTCCATAGCGCGGACATGGTCCTTGCCCCAATCCTCTCGCATCAGCGCGGCTTTGGGCTCGTCATCATAGCGGATGATGTCGATCACGCGGTCGAGGTTGAGGAAGGCCACGATAAAGCCCTCAAGCACCTCCAGACGGTGGTCGATCTTTTCCAGACGGTGCCGGGAGCGGCGCAGCAACACGTCACGGCGATGATCAAGAAAGGCACGCAGCACTTCCTTCATCGAGCAAACCTTCGGCGTGACCCCGTCGATAAGCACGTTCATGTTGAGCGAGAATCGCACTTCCAGATCGGAGTGGCGGTACATCATGCCCATCAGCACCTCGGGGTCCACGTTCTTCGAGCGCGGCTCAAGCACCATGCGGATGTCCTCGGCGCTTTCGTCGCGGATGTCAGCAAGTATGGGGATGCGCTTGGTCTGGATCGCTTCGGCAATCTTCTCGATCAGCTTGGACTTTTGCACCTGATAAGGGATCTCAGTCACCACGATCTGCCACTGACCACGGCCCAGATCTTCAACCTCCCAACGGCAGCGCAGGCGGAAGCCGCCTTTACCTGTGCGATAGGCCTGCGCGATATTCTCTGGCGGCTCGACAATGATACCACCCGTGGGAAAGTCAGGACCAGGCACATAATTCAGAAGCGTATCATCACGTGCATCGGGCGTTTTGATCAGGTGAATACAGGCGTCACAAAGCTCCGCAATGTTATGCGGCGGAATGTTTGTGGCCATACCAACCGCAATACCACTTGAGCCATTGGCCAGCAGGTTGGGGAATTGCGCAGGCAGCACTGACGGCTCTGTAAGGCGACCATCATAGTTGTCGCGGAAATCGACGACATTCTCCGACAGGCCCTCCAGCATCGCCTCGGCTACGGCGGTCATACGCGCTTCGGTATAGCGGGAGGCCGCAGGGTTATCCCCGTCGATGTTGCCGAAATTCCCCTGCCCGTCGACCAGCGGGTAGCGAACGTTGAAATCCTGCGCCAGACGCGCCATCGCATCATAGATCGCAGCATCGCCGTGGGGGTGGAAATCCCCCATTGTGTCGCCACTAATCTTGGCCGACTTCAGGAAGCCTCCCGTGGCATTCAACTTCAGACGGCTCATCGCATAGAGGATTCGGCGGTGCACAGGCTTCAACCCGTCACGCGCATCAGGCAGCGCACGGTGCATAATCGTACTCAGCGCATAGGTCAGATAGCGATCGCCCAGCGCGCTGCGCAACGGCTCTGTTGTTTCTTCAAAACGTGGGGGCACTGGGGGTTTTGTATCTGGCATATCTGTTGTGTAGCCGCGCACCGCACAGGCGGCAAGCGCCCGAAGCAGGCTTTCTCATTCAAAGCCGTGCAATCATCGCCGGACGGCTGCAACGGCAGCACACTATGAGAAGTTTTTGCATTTTTCCCCTAAAATAGAATCGTTTTCCTTGATAGGAACCAACGGCGGGTTGAGGTCGTTTTATAGCCTCAGACATCAAGCGGGGGCTGCTGCCATGAAAACGTTTATTCTTTTGACCTTCGGCTTTCTGGGCTTTGCCTTGTACGAGATGAGCGGTGGGGCAGATTTCGAACCCGCAAGCGCACGTTTGGCCACGGCAGAAACCGAGGTTGCCGCGACCGAGGTCGTAGCCCAAGCAAAGACCGAGCAGGAAGCGCCCGTTCAAGCAGCGTCCATCGTGAAAATCAGCAACACTCCCAACGTGACCCGCGTTGCGCTGAACCTTACAAATGTGAGCGAAGCGGCAGAGGCAGCAACAGTCGTCACAGCAGAACCCGCGCCAGAGCCTGAAAGCGCGATCGCCACCACAGCGCAGATCGTAGACAGCACCGAGACGCCACAGATCATCTTGCCAAGCCTGATCGCGACAACAAACACGGCAGACGGCGCTGTTCTGGGAAGTGACATCCGCAGCGTATCCGGCAACCGCGTCAACGTCCGCGGCGGCCCTTCCACCAGTTACGGCGTGGTGAGCAAACTCACACGCGGCACCGAAGTGCGTATCCTTGAGGACAACGGCAACGGTTGGGTCCGCATGCAGCCGCTCGACGGTGGCGAGACGGGCTGGATGGCCGATTTCTTGCTCACATCGGGCTGATCGCTTCAAGGCGATTGCAAACCCCTGAAAAACATCGCATCTGAGGCCTTGTCATTCCCGTACGAGGCCTTTTTTGCATGAACAAACCAACCATCCTGATCACCGGGTGCTCGTCGGGCATCGGGTATGCCGCCGCTTACGGTCTGCGCGCGCGCGGCTGGCAGGTCTATGCAGCCTGCCGATCCGAGCTTGACTGCGCGCGCCTGCGTGATGAGGGGTTTGATAGCCCGCGTATCGACTATACCGACCCTGACAGCATCATTACCGCCCTTGCCGATGTGCTTGAAGACACCGGAGGCACGCTGGATGCGGTTTTCAACAATGGTGCACACGCCACCCCTGGCGCGGTTGAGGATTTGCCAACAGAGGCACTGCGCGAGATTTTCGAGGCGAACTTCTTTGGCTGGCACACTCTGACCCGTGCGATCATCCCGATCATGCGCGCCCAAGGGCACGGGCGGATCGTGCAGTGCTCCTCGGTGCTGGGATTCGTGGCCCAGCCGTGGCGCGGGGCCTATAATGCGACCAAATTTGCGCTCGAAGGGCTTACAGATACGCTCCGCCTCGAGATGCGCGGCACCGGCGTACACCCAATCCTGATCGAGCCAGGCCCTATCACCTCGAAGATCCGCGCCAATTCCATCCCCCATTTCGAGCGCTGGATAGACTGGGAAAATTCCGCCCGCGCAGAACAGTATGAAACCGACCTTGCCGTCCGTCTATATGGCGAAAAGAATGGCCCCGATAAGTTCGAGCTACCGCCAGAAGCTGTGGTGAAAAAACTGATCCATGCCGTCGAGGCCAAAAAGCCGCGCCCGCGCTATTATGTAACTACGCCCACGCGCATCGCAGGGGTCCTACGGCGGCTCCTGTCTACGCGAATGCTGGACCGCATTCTATCACGCTGACAGGGGTTGTAAGGTCCGCGATGGCAGCTACATCGCACCAAAGCACGCAAAGGGAGCACTTTCATGGCCGATCCGTTTTTCATTCTTGTCGTTGTCGCGATTGTCGCGGTGGTCATTGTATTGATGCTCGGCTTGGGCGGCTTCGCAAGCGGCGGCGCGTTCAACAAAGCCAATTCGAACAAGCTTATGCGCTGGCGCATCATTGCGCAGTTTGTCGCGGTCATCCTGATTGTGATCTACGTCTATTTTATCAGAGGTTAACCCCATGGTCGTACTCAACAAAATCTACACCCGCACTGGTGACAAGGGCGATACGGCCTTGGGCAATGGCGACCGCGTGGCCAAACATGATGTTCGCGTAGAAGCCTACGGCACCTCGGACGAGCTGAACTGCTTTGTCGGCGTGGCCCGCCTGACGGCTGAGGGTGAGACAGATGACGCGCTGTCGCGCATCCAGAACGACCTGTTTGACTTGGGCGCAGACCTCTGCCGCCCTGACATGGAAAAAGACGCCGAGGCGGAATACCCGCCGTTGCGCTTGGCCCCCGCGCAGGTCGATCGCCTCGAGGCAGAAATCGACGTGATGAACGCCAACCTAGAGCCGTTGCGCAGCTTTATCTTGCCTGGTGGCACAGCACTTGCCGCCAATCTGCACGTCTGCCGCACTGTCGCCCGCCGCGCCGAACGTTTGGCAACGGAGCTTGCAACCAAGGAGACCGTGAATGACGCTGCCGTGCGCTACCTTAACCGGCTAAGCGACTGGTTCTTTGTGGCGGCACGCGTGGCCAATAACGGCGGCAAGGATGACGTGCTCTGGGTACCGGGAGCGAACCGCTAAAACCGGTAAGGCGCCCAGAGAGGGTGAGCACGGAGATTTGACGCTCCCATCGTCCGCTCCCACGCCAAAATCTGAAACAGTGGCGCAACAATCGGTCCCTACAGCAACGCAAAACGGTGTAACGTGACGTGCCCTATGCTCCATGCGGCGATTTTGCTCTGTTTTAGGCGGGCACGCTTCGTTAGACATGTGCCAGATTTACTGACTGGCCCCTGTCGGGCCTGAGTCGCAACCAAGGAGATAATCGCTCATGAAGGTGCTCGTACCTGTAAAGCGCGTGATCGACTATAACGTAAAAGTTCGCGTCAAAGCGGACGGTTCCGGTGTCGATCTTGCCAACGTCAAAATGTCCATGAACCCGTTCGACGAGATTTCCGTCGAACAGGCGATCCGTTTGAAAGAAGCGGGTCAGGCGGATGAAATCGTCGTCGTCTCCATTGGCGTCAAGCAGGCGCAAGAAACACTGCGCACTGCGCTGGCCATGGGTGCCGACCGCGCGATCCTCGTTGTTGCAACCGACGATGTGCACAACGACATCGAGCCGCTGACCGTTGCCAAAATCCTCAAAGCGATTGTGGACGAAGAGCAGCCCGGTCTCGTACTTTGCGGCAAGCAGGCGATCGACAACGACATGAACGCAACGGGCCAGATGCTGTCCGCGCTCATGGGTTGGTCACAGGCAACATTTGCTTCTGAAGTGGCGATTGATGGCGACAAAGCCGTGGTCACACGCGAAGTCGACGGCGGATTGCAAACGATCAAAGTCAACATGCCCACCGTGATCACCGTGGACCTGCGTCTCAACGAGCCGCGTTATGCGTCCCTGCCCAATATCATGAAGGCAAAGAAGAAGCCTCTCGATGAGAAGACGCCCGCTGACTACGGCGTGGACGTGTCGAACCGTCTGGAAATCGTTAAGACAGAAGAGCCTGCAGCACGTGCCGCAGGGATCAAGGTTGGTTCGGTTGACGAGCTGGTATCGAAACTCAAAGAAGCGGGGGCTGTGTAATGGCTGTTCTACTCCTTGCAGAAGTAAACAATGGCGAACTGGCGATGGACGCAACGGCAAAAGCCGTAACCGCAGCCGCGCAATTGGGTGATGTGGTTGTTCTGGCCGCAGGTGGTTCTGCCGCCGCAGCGGGTGAAGCTGCCGCCAAAATCACAGGCGTATCAAAGGTCCTCGTGTCCGAGGACGACAGCCTGAGCCACCGCATGGCGGAAACTACAGCGGCGCTGATCGTGTCGCTTGCAGATGACTATGACCATATCGTCGCCCCTTCCACTACAGATGCGAAGAACGTCATGGCGCGCGTTGCGGGTCTGCTCGATGTGATGATCATCTCTGACGCGACTGCTGTGATTGACGCCGACACGTTCGAGCGTCCGATCTATGCGGGCAACGCCATGCAGACGGTCAAATCATCCGACGCGAAGAAGGTCATCACCTTCCGTACGTCCACATTTGACGCCGCGGCCGAGGGTGGTTCGGCTTCAGTCGAGACTGTCTCCGCAGCCGCCAACCCTGGCCTGTCCGAGTGGGTCGAAGACAAAGTCGCCGAAAGCGACCGCCCCGAGCTGACATCGGCCGGTGTGGTCGTATCTGGTGGCCGCGGTGTTGGTTCTGAAGAGCAGTTCAAGCTGATCGAGGATCTCGCAGACAAGCTTGGCGCTGCCGTCGGGGCTTCCCGCGCTGCGGTCGATTCAGGCTACGCACCCAACGACTGGCAGGTAGGCCAGACAGGCAAAGTGGTTGCTCCTGATCTCTATGTCGCCGTCGGCATCTCTGGCGCGATCCAGCACCTCGCTGGTATGAAGGACAGCAAGATTATCGTCGCAATCAACAAAGACGAAGAAGCACCGATCTTTCAGGTTGCCGATTATGGTCTGGTTGCCGACCTCTTCGAAGCTGTACCAGACATGATCGAAAAGCTCTGATCAGAGCCTGACATCTAGTTCAAAGGCCCGCCTGAAACGGCGGGCCTTTTGCGTTTACATCAAACGGTCCAGAACGGGGCGCAAGGCCTGTGAGGCCGCTTGATGCACAGCAGGGCCGTGTACCGCGCGCGCGGCAGGTTGCTCCATAAGGTCAAACACCATTCCGGCACCTAAAGGCTGTGGCCCGCCCTCTTGGGCGCTCACATCGATAACCGCACTCACTGTGCCGCCCAATTCGTCCAGCATGCGGTCTGTAATCATCGCAGCAGCACCACTTCCTTCCTCCATCCACCGCTCGGCAGACTCGCCGCCTCCAAAGCGGATCAGCACCACCTCGGGCGAAAGGTGGAGCGTAAGCTCGCGCATTTGCTGCATCCAAAGCGCTTGGATATCCTTTTGCAGTGCCGAGAATCGACGCGCGTCCGCATGATAAAGATGTCGCAACATGTGGCGCACGAAACTGAACTGCGAAAAATCGACGTCGGGATATAATCGCTCTAATCGCTGTTCGGGCCGCAGAAACCGGTCATTTCGGCGTGGATGTACACGGTAATAGGGATTGCTCGTGTTTGTCGCCCCGAGCACCTCTAGCACAGTAACCCGCGCGTCTTTCGCAGCTTCAAGAACGCATGGTTCATGCGCGAAAACGTCGAGCCCCGCGTTCACCTGCCCGAAGTTTACAGATGTCACACCAGTCTGATGCTCCACCAACAGCGGAAAGGGCTGTTCGATGAACTTTCCGAATGTCGTGGTGCCCCCGATGAAAGCAACATAGGGGTCCGCAAGGGACCGCTTTGGCCCGCGAAACACAAGTTTTGAAGTGCCGTACTTGCACGGCACATAATCCAGAGGCCCCCGCCCCAGTATATCATAGGTCATAAACCCACCCTTTTTAACTCACCCGAACCGAGCATGGCCGAACTGCCGTTACGATTCGTTTAAAGAGTGGATTTGGAATAGTTTTTAGACAGTCTCGACCCTTGCGGCGCGCCGCTACTCCACCGTAAGCTGACAGCATCCAGAGAGAAGAAAGATTTTCAATGCAGATTCAGACAATCGGTATCGTTGGCGCAGGACAGATGGGAAATGGCATCGCCCATGTGATGTCGCTGGCGGGGTATGATGTCATGCTCACCGATATTAGCGCCGACGCGTTGACGAATGCGATGGAGACCATGCGCGGAAATATGTCACGACAGGTCGGCCGTGGCAAAATCCTGGAGGCTGATATGGAAGCAGCACTAGGTCGCATCAAAACAACAACAACGTTAACCGATCTGGGGCCTTCTGACCTGATTATCGAAGCCGCGACCGAGCGCGAGACCGTGAAGCAGGCGATCTTCGAAGATTTGCTGCCGCATCTGAAACCCGACACGATTCTGACATCCAACACGTCGTCCATTTCCATCACTCGACTGGCCAGCCGGACGGACCGCCCCGAGAAGTTCATGGGCTTTCATTTTATGAACCCTGTGCCAGTGATGCAGCTGGTCGAGTTGATCCGCGGCATTGCGACAGACGAGCCGACGTTTGCAGCCTGTAAGACTGTCGTTGAGCGGTTAAACAAGACTGCGGCGTCGGCGGAGGATTTTCCAGCCTTTATCGTTAACCGCATCCTGATGCCCATGATCAATGAGGCTGTGTATACCCTCTACGAAGGCGTGGGGAATGTGCAATCAATCGACAGTTCCATGAAGCTGGGTGCGAACCATCCGATGGGGCCGCTGGAGCTTGCGGATTTTATCGGGTTGGATACCTGTCTGGCAATTATGAACGTGCTGCATGACGGGTTGGCAGATACCAAATACCGCCCATGTCCCCTGCTCACGAAATACGTCGAAGCGGGATGGCTGGGCCGCAAATCACAGCGCGGTTTCTACGACTATCGCGGCGATGTTCCTGTACCTACGCGGTAGCTCAAAGGGGGCCAGCCCCCGCCTTTCACTTATGCGAAAGCCCCCCCGGGATATTTTCAACCAAAAGAAGATGCAGTTAGCTGCCTAACGCCAGTGTCCGCGCGCGTAGCCATGCCATGAAACCTCTTGGATCATCTGCCCGCGCATCAATTTCCGACTGCGGGATTGGAGCACCCACGATGGGTGCTTGTGGCTTGTTGCAGCTGTGCACGATCTCATGCAGCAACAGGCCCTGTCGCAGCATGGGTGATATCTGGTTTGCGATCTGGTAAGCGCGGCTGTTTGCGCCTGGGAACTTGATCGGGACGACCTGCGCGCCGGAACGGCGGATCATCTTGGCGGTAAATACGTTCCATTCGGCCTCGATCGCAGGCCCCCACCATGTGTCGGAAGCGGCGACTACACCCGACGGGAAAAGTGCGACCACGCCGCCTTCCTTGAGATGTGCCATGGCCTTTGCGCGCATCTCGACGCCCTTGCGCTGTGCATCGGGGTCATGGGGAAAGGGTACGGGTATCATGTAGCTGCCCGCGACTTCATCGATTGAAGTGAGCAGAGAGCGTGTCAGGATGCGGTAGTCAGGACGAACCCGCCCGATGAGATCGGCAAAGATCATGCCGTCGACCATGCCATGCGGGTGGTTGGCCACCACGATCACTGGCCCCTCCTTGGGGATCAGGTCGAGTTGGGCTTGGGGCGTTTGAAGCTCGATTCCCATTGTATCAAGGGCTGCACGCCAGAACGCCTGACCTGACGGGGTGCCGCGAGCTTCGAATTTCTTGATCATGCGAAGAATTTTGAGCTTGCCGGTGAATAGCTCCATCACGGAGATCATCCGCGCCTTCCACGGGTCCTCGAACGTCGAGGCATAGGACAGATTGCTCCTGTCGTATTTCTCGAAAGTGACCGTATCACCGGCACCTTCGTGCTGATGCTGCGATGCTATGGACTGGTTCTGTTCAACCACCGGGCAACCTCACTGATACAAAGGGCTGGCCGCGCCCTACATACCTTCGCCAAATTTATCAGCCACCAGCGCTGTAAGGGCACCTGCAAGGGCATCCGCGTCTGGGCCTGAAGTTTCGACGTCAATAAAGCTTCCCTTCGCTGCTGCCAACATCAAAAGGCCCATGATGCTGTCACCCGATGCATTCATGCCATCCTTGGTCACTTCTGCGCTGGCATCGAAACCTTCGACAACTTCGACCAGTTTTGCCGAAGCCCTCGCATGCAGGCCTTTTTCGTTCACGATCTCTAGGGTGATATGGGTCATGGTCAGGCCTTGCTATTCGGTGCTGATGTTCTGGGCATCGATGTACTTCTTACCCGCCTCAAGTGCAGCGCGCACCGCATCGGGTACAGATTTGTGGCGGCTTTTGGCAAGCTTGATCAACATCGGCAAGTTCGCGCCATATAGGATGCGGCGCCCCGCAGGCTGGCAAGCCAGAAGGCTCAGGTTAGAGGGGGAACCGCCAAAGAGGTCCGTTACAACGACCACACCTTGACCCGTGTCTACCTCGTCCGCCACATTGCAAATCTCGGCCTGCTTGGCTGTGCGATCATCGTCAACGCGGATTTCAACCGCTTGCACGCCAATTTGCGATCCTACGACATGCTCGATCGCCGCGAGGTATTCGCTGGCCAATCCACCATGTGCTACGATCACGATTCCTATCACGTTTCGGACGTCCCTGTGCGTTGTCTTGCGCTAAGCTCTCGGTGCCTAATTGACACTTGCCAGCCCTCCTGTGCAAGGCGCAATGCGTGGCTTTCGGCGAGGGTGACGGAACGGTGTTGCCCGCCCGTGCAACCGAATGCGATGGAAAAATGGCTTTTCCCCTCCTCGCGACAGGCGGGCAGAATCAGCAAACTGAGATCGAGCACCTTTTGTGCAAACTCGGCATATCGCGCGTCTGTGGCAACATGCGCCGCCACCCGCGCATCGGTGCCGTTGAGGGCGCGTAGATCAGGCTCCCAATATGGGTTTTTCAGAAAGCGGCAGTCATAGACCATGTCTACAGACCGCGGCAGGCCGCGTTTGTAGGAAAAAGATTGTACAGTCACCGAAAGATGCCGCTTGCCCCCAGGGGCAAACCATTGCTCAACCTCGGCACGCATCTCGTGCACGTTCAGATCGGTGGTATCGATCAACACGTCCGCGCGGGCGCGTAGCGGCGCCAGCAGTTCTTGCTCTGCCTGAATACCTTCGGCGGGACGATCTGCGGGGGTCATCGGATGACGGCGGCGCGTCTCCGAGAATCGACGTAGCAAGACATCAGTACTGCAATCGACAAACAACAGCTCCGCCACGATCCCTGCGCGCATGGCAAGCCGGCCCAGTAGATCAATCACGGTATTGGTCGAGAAATCGCGGTTGCGTGCATCAATACCAAGGGCGAGCGGGCGCGGCTGATCCGCCTCCTCAAAGAGCATCGGCATCAGGCGCATCGGTAAATTATCGATCACTTCAAACCCCGCATCCTCCAGCACATTGAGCGCAGTGGATCGCCCTGCACCAGAAGGACCTGTTACAAAAACAATACGGCGCATTGTTGGATCTGAATCAGTCATTAAACCTCAATTCGGTTGCCGCTGAGATAGGCATGCACTGCCGCGGGGAAATAGGATGCGTCGACCTTGTGCAAGCAAGGCAGAGCTATGTCCAGCAGTGTGATCTCCCGCGGCTCTGGTAAGCGCGCTATCTCTTCGTTTGCCATGTCGATAACCAGCGATATATGCACTGATGGCAAATAATCCAGCCGCAAAAGACCAACGCCACGGGCCTCAATCATGCCGGCGATAGCAGACGGGGCCGAGGCGGCTAGATGATTACCCTCCCGCTTTATAAGTGTGCGGTCATCAGCAACTAATACTGCACCAAGCGCTATAAGCTCGAGCGCCAACGCAGATTTGCCACTTGCCGATGGCCCCGTGAAGAGCACCCCGCGTCCCATGACAGAAACGCAAGTCGCATGCAGGGTCATTTCAGGGTTCGCCATGAATTACAGCGGCAGGCCCACTACAAAGCGCGCGCCAAGCGGATCAGAGGTGATGTCCGCCTCTGTGGGGCGGATATTCTCCGCCCAGATCACGCCACCGTGCGCCTCGACGATTTGCTTGGAGATCGCAAGACCAAGGCCCGAGTTATTGCCGAAGTGCTCGTCGGGGCGCTGTGAGTAAAAGCGTTTGAAAATCTTGGCCAAAGCCTGATCAGGAATACCGGGGCCGGTGTCCTCAACGACAATCAGAATGCGGTTTTCACGCTTGCGCGCCCAAACGCGGATCGCATCACCGTCTTCACAAAACGAAATCGCGTTGGTGATAAGGTTTACAAATACCTGCGCCAACCGCGCCTCAAGGCCCTGAACCGTGACAGTCTCATCAGGCATATCCACGATAAAGTCGATGCCCTTTCCCTTCGCATCCTCACCCAGATACTGGCCCAGATTGCCCAGCATCTTGATGAGGTTGAACGGCTCTTCCTCTTCCTTGACCAGCTCACTGTCGAGGCGCGAGGCGTTTGAGATATCGCTGACAAGACGGTCCAGACGGCGCACGTCATGGTCGATCACATCCAGCAGCTTTTCGCGCTGGTCCTCACGCTTGATCATGCGCAACGTGCCAACAGCCGAGCGCAGCGAGGCGAGCGGGTTCTTGATTTCATGGGCCACATCGGCAGCGAACTGTTCGTTCCCTTCAATGCGGTTGTATAGAGCGCTCACCATGCCGCGTAGGGCACCCGATAGGCGCCCGATCTCGTCAGGGCGGGCCGTCAGGTCGGGAATACGAATACGGCCCGGATTCATCTTGCGCGCATCTTTGTCGCGGCTCAGCTCGGCCGCTGCAGCCAGATCAGCAAGCGGATTTGCGATGGTCGACGCCAGAACAAGGCTCAGACCGATGGAGACAAGCGTGGCAATGATAAACATCTGCAGAACGCGCTCGCGCTCGCCGCGCACAAGGCGATCAATCTCGCCGCTCGCACTAGCGATTGCAACAGCACCGACGGCAATGCCGCCCTGTTCAATCGGTGTGGCAACAGCAAGCAGGGTTGCGCCCGCATCGTCCCGCTCTTCCTTGATCTGCGCCCCCTCGGCCAGGGTCGCCTCGATCACAGGCTTCAAACGTTCCTCAATGGTCAACGCTTCACTGGCCGTTTGAAACGGACTCGACACCGCATTCCAGAGCCAATTCAGGCCATCCGTCAGAATCGTTTTGCTTTCGCCTGCTGACCCGCCCAGCGCCTGCGCATCGCTATTTCCCTCGAACTGCGAAATCAGCGCGCCATCGGTATCAAAAACAAACACCTGAATGCCGCTCCGCAAATCGAGGCCCGACAGGGTCCGCTCGATATCGACGCCCTCACCGACTGACAGGTCAACCGTCTGCCCATCTGGCAACTGCGCCTCGACAACATCGGCAATCAGCTCGGCCTCGGAAACGAGAGAGGCGGCACGCTGCACCGCGAGGCTTTCTCGAGAGGAGTTGAGATACAAAATCCCCGCAACCAAAACATTCAACGCAATCAGGTTGAACGTGATGATTTTCCGCGTGAGCGGTGACGCACGCAGCGAGAACAGGCCCCGACGCTCTCGACGGGCCCGCAACTCATTCGGTGCAGCATTGTCCGGCGCGACCCAGTCGTCGCCCAGAACAACATCGCCATCGCCTTTCGCAGGGGTCAGATCGCGCACGAAGTTCCTCTCGATAATCGCCATCGGCTCAGATCACTCTTCGTTATATCTGTAACCGATACCGTAGAGTGTCTCAATCGCGGAGAATTCATCATCCGCAGTACGCATCTTCTTGCGCAGGCGTTTGATGTGGCTGTCGATGGTGCGATCATCGACATAAACCTGATCGTCATAGGCCACGTCCATCAACTGATCTCGTGATTTCACAAAACCGGGACGCTGTGCGAGAGCCTGAAGCAGCAGGAATTCGGTGACTGTCAGAGAGACGTCATTGCCTTTCCAGCTGACCGCATGGCGCAGCGGGTCCATCCGCAGATCGCCGCGCTCCATCACCTTGGTCTCTTCCGTCTCGCCCACTTCATCCGTAGCGACAGCATCCTGACGGCGCAGCAATGCGCGAATCCGCTCGACCAGCAAACGCTGTGAAAACGGCTTCTTCACATAGTCATCGGCACCCATGCGCAGCCCTAGAACCTCATCAATCTCGTCGTCCTTGGACGTGAGAAAGATAACGGGCATGGCTGTTTTCTGGCGCAGGCGCTGGAGCAGGTCCATCCCGTCCATGCGCGGCATTTTAATGTCCAGTACGGCCATATCGGGCAGACGCTTGTTGAATGCGTCCAACGCGGCCTGACCATCGTTATATGTTTCCACCTCAAAACCTTCGGCTTCGAGAGTCATCGAAACGGACGTCAGGATGTTCCTGTCGTCGTCCACCAATGCAATTTTTGACACTGCCTGTTTCCTTATGCTGCTCAATGTATTTTTGTTTTTTCCATTATTGATCACTCCTTTTGCTGCCGAATCAATGCCAAACTGCGAATCGCGGGTCCGCACGGCCACATTTCAGCCATAATTTGTTTAGGAATGGCTAAATTGCCTCACTATCGCTGCTGCGCTGCTGCGCGCCCCTTTGATATTGGCGGCAAATTCCGACGCAATATCCCGTTCCTCGAAACCAATCTGCCCCACATAACCTCAATCCGCGATCTGGTGGCGCTAACTGTGGCAAACGCGCTGTTCAAGCAGCAAATCATCGTGTTAAGAGGCCGATATTCCACATCCGCCCGTGCGTTTTTTGGTACGGGTTTTTCCCACTCTGTGCGACGCACAGCTCCAAAGGAGACGACACATGCAAACTGGACGGGTAAACCCGAACTTTAGCCTCGATCATCAAGGGATCAAAGGGCTGGGCAATGTGCACTACAACCTGATGGAGCCTGCGCTGATCGAAACCGCGCTCAAGCGTGGCGAAGGGACTTTGGGCAAAGGTGGCGCATTCCTCTGCACCACAGGCAAATTCACGGGCCGCTCGCCCAAGGATAAACACGTCGTCATAACCGACAGCGTGCGCGACACCATCTGGTGGGACAATAACGCCGAGATGTCAGAGGCGGGTTTTGATGCGCTCTACACGGATATGCTGGCCCATATGGAAGGGCGCGACTACTTCGTTCAGGACCTCACAGGCGGCGCGGATCCAAAACACGCGATCAACGTACGTTTCGTGACCGAGCTTGCGTGGCACAATCTGTTCATCCGTCACATGATGCGTCGCCCCGACCGCGATCAGCTTGACGATTATATGGCCGACTTTACCGTCATCAACTGCCCCAGCTTTTCAGCCGACCCCGCAAAACACGACTGCCGCTCCGAGACGGTCATCGCGATGAACTTTGACCGCAAGCTGATCCTGATCGGCGGTACGGAATATGCGGGTGAGAACAAGAAATCAGTCTTCTCGCTGCTGAACTACCTGCTGCCGGAAAAAGGCGTAATGCCAATGCACTGCTCGGCCAATCACGCGGTTGGCAATCCTGTTGATACGGCTATTTTCTTTGGCCTGTCCGGGACGGGCAAGACGACGCTGTCCGCTGATCCAAACCGCACGCTGATTGGTGATGACGAGCACGGCTGGTCCGACACGGGCACCTTCAACTTCGAGGGCGGCTGCTATGCCAAAACGATCAACCTCAGCGCCGAGGCCGAGCCAGAGATTTACGCCACGACCGAGAAATTCGGCACCGTGATCGAGAACATGGTCTTTGACGAAGAGACAAAGGATCTGGATTTCGACGACGATAGCCTGACAGCCAACATGCGCTGCGCCTATCCGCTGCACTATATTTCCAACGCCTCCAAGAAGGCCGTGGGCGGCCACCCCAAGAACATCATTATGCTGACCTGCGATGCCTTTGGCACCCTGCCCCCCATCGCGCGTCTGACCCCTGCGCAGGCGATGTACCACTTCCTCTCGGGCTTTACCTCAAAGGTTGCGGGCACAGAGCGTGGCGTGACCGAGCCCGAGCCCACATTCTCCACCTGCTTTGGCGCGCCGTTCATGCCGCGCCGTCCCGAGGTCTATGGCAACCTGCTGCGCGAAAAGATCGCCGAGCACGGTGCTACCTGCTGGCTCGTGAATACAGGCTGGACAGGCGGGGCGTACGGCACAGGCTCTCGCATGCCGATCCGCGCCACCCGTGCACTGCTGACAGCCGCGCTTGACGGCTCTCTCACAGCAGGCAAATTCCGCAAGGACGAGAACTTTGGCTTTGATGTACCCGTTTCCGTCGAAGGCGTGGCAGACATCCTGCTCGACCCGCGCCGCACTTGGGACGACCCAGAGGCCTATGACCGTCAGGTCGCCAAGCTGGTCAAGATGTTCTCCGACAACTTCGAGCAGTACATGCCACACATCGACGACGACGTGAAAGCTGCCGTCATCCGCTAAAGCGAACAAAACATACGAATGAGAAAGAGCCGCAGATATACCTGCGGCTCTTTTTTTGTTTCCGAAGAATTACTTAGGCTGCCAATGCCATCAGCTCGCGCAGCGGCATGTCCAGCATGAAGCGGATATCCTCATTGCTCATATAGACCATGAAGCCCTCCAGCGGCCCCTCCTCACCACGGATGAACCACCGCAAACAGCCCGGCTCGGCATGCATATACCCCTGCCGCTCCGCGAACCCCTTGAAGGCAACAGGTTTGGGCATGAAGCCGATGACATGATCGGGGGCAAAGCGCTGCATCGCTGTCAGGAAAGCATAGCGACCAAGGATGCACGACAGCCCTGTACCGCGGTACTGGCCGGGATCACCACCCATCCAGACTTCACCGTGATAGACGACCTTACCCGCAATCCGCTGCGCGCCTGGGCCGGGACGGTAGCGCGAGCGGGTATAGTCGATGTCCAATCCAGACGGCGGAAACTGCCGAAACCCGCGCCGCATATACTCGCTCAGCCTTTGCTGTTTGAGATCTAGAACGCGTAAGGCCTGCGTGTGCATGATGCGATTTGTCGCGTCCCGACCGACCATCCAAACTGCGTTTGACTCGTTCAGATGATGCAATTCTGGGTCAAATGGCGCGCCAACCTGATGATCGGGCCTTCCTTCGGCAAGCAGCGCTTTATACTCTTCAAAATCAGTCCCGATCGTAAGCTGAACAGAGTTACGTTTCAGGATATCAAGGCTTGCCGCCATGAAATGCGCATCGGTGTTGGCCGAATAAAGGGTCATGTAGGTTACTCCATAAACAAGGGATTCTCCTGCTATTATAGAACAACTTATAGTTAATGCCCCTGATTAAGTCCTACCTCGCCCAGATCCATCACCAACTCGGGAGCCATCATGACATCCGGAGTGCCTGCAATATCGATCCCGTTGTGGCGATCAACGATAGAGACCAACGCGAAAGACCCATCTGGAAAGCGACACCCCAAAAGCAATCGCACATAACAAATCTGCTCAAGCTGCCCGTCAGGCCCACGCACAATCTGGGTGTATATGTGGTCCACGCGGGCGTTTTGCTCCTGCTCCACCTCGTGAAACGGCATGCTCAGCAATCGGCCAAAGTCTGGCCCACCTGGCAACTCACCTAAGACGCGCCCGACACTGCTGCGCGCATTCGCAAGACCGAACCACGACACATATGAGGACTGCTCCCCCAGCTCGACGCAAATCCACCCGTTTGGAGAATTGCGATACACCATCGCATAGGGCCTGATATGTTGAAATTCAGGGCTATCCAGTTCGCCCTCCCCCAGTGCCCATGCCTTAAGCGCAGCAGCATGCAAAGGCCTGTCCGACGTCCAGACCGTGTTGATCGGCTTTTGCTGCTGGTAGAAATTCCCGCCATTGGGGAAATTCGCGGCGTAAAGTGGCATCCCGTCCTGATGGCGTACTTGCCCGCGTGCCCAGACGTTACACCGTGCGAGGATATTCTGCGCCTCTGGCAGCGCTTCCTGACCCGCATCCGTCAATTGATAGCGACGGTCATCAATCACAAACAACGCCTCGCCCGCCATATCTTCCAATTGGGCGATGTGACGGCGCACGGTCTGGCGCGTGCTTTTGAGTTCGGCAACCGCATGGCTCAGGTTCAATGTTTGCGCCAACATCACAAATGAGCGCACCATTTCGTAGAGAAGGGGCGGTATTTGCGTATCCGTAGCTCTGGATCCGAGGGGCGTTTTGGTCATGGGTCCATTCATGCACCCGCACTGGTAAACAAATCACCCAGCAATGCAACATAAATCACACCTTATGTGTACATCTATTTCACAAAAATGAACGAAACTATCCAATTGATCGTAAAGTCTAATTTTCCCAAGGTTGAAAAGTACACAACCAGAGGTTTTTAACGATGGCACATCCAGTAGACGTTCATGTAGGTCGCAAGCTTAAAGAAATACGCACTCAGCGGCGCTTATCCCAAACGGACGTCGCACAAAAGTTGGGGCTTTCGTTTCAGCAGGTCCAGAAATACGAGATCGGTTCAAACCGGATCGCCGCAAGCCGACTTTTCGAGCTTGCACAGATATTTGAGGTCTCGCCTGCCTATTTCTTTGATGGTCTCTACGAGAACGCCCACACCGATGCTAGCCCGAGCGATTCGGGCAAAGATATCATGACCGCGCTCGATTCGATCGAAGACGATGCTGTGAAATCGCGGATCGTGACGTTTATCGAGGACATCTCGGGCATGTCGGTCTCACGCCAATACTGATCATCCGAACCATGCACGGCGAATCAGGTTAAGCCCCGCGACCAACAAGACCAACAGCGTCATGCGACGAAACATCTGTTGGTCGATGCGGTCCATAACGGACATCCCGATCCACATGCCTAAAAAAGCGGTCGGGACCATCGCGAGCGAAAACCCGATGGTCTCGGACCGCAACACCCCCGACCCGATATGCGCCACTAACAGCGCCACAGCACCAAGGCCGTAGATCACCCCCTGCACCCGCATCTGGTCATGCTTGGGCGTATTCAGCGCCGTCAGATAGGCAACTGTGGGAGGGCCCCATATCCCTGATACGCCGCCCAACGCCCCTGCCACACTCCCAGCAATCACTTCAACGGGCACGCTACGACGTGGCAGACTGAAGGTAAGCCCGAACAATTGCAGACATGCGAAAAAAGTCACGGGGACACCGATCACGGCCATCATCACCTGATCGGGAAACAGACGAACCAATTGCGCGCTGGCAACCAACAAGATACCGCCCACGATCAGAAAAAGCCTGAACTCAACGGTCGACCGTATCGCAGCCCCAAGGCCCTGTCTGAGCGCCTGATGGGCATTTGTCACCAAGGTAGGCACGATCAATCCAGCCAGCGCCAGTTCGGGCGGCATAAAGATCGTGAGCCCTGATATAAAGACCAGTGGCATCGCGAATCCCACGACGCCCTTTACGAATCCGGCAATAACACCGACGAGGGCTGCAAAAAGCAAATCAGATGGTGTAATGAGGGGGAATAGTGTTTCCATAGCCCTACATAACAGTAGGGCGCGCGGGCAAAAGCAGATTCAGCAGCGTAATTTAAAACCAAATTGCCGCAGCGAAACGTATCTTTGTTGCGCTGCACCTGCAAAGTGATTAAGCCGAGCGCTAAGCAAAAAAGGATTTTGATAGATGGCACATGACGGACAACTGAATATGGACGCGCCCGTTCTCCTCGATGACCTGCTGACACTGACCGCCGCTGCCGTCGGCCCTGTTGAAGCTATCCTTGCGCGCGCGACAGAGACGGTGCGCACAATGGTCACTGAGGGGGGCCGCGTGTCCAACGCGCTGGTCGAGCAGAATCAGACCGCTTCGCACGGCCTCGCGTGGCTCGCCACTTACGCCCAATCCCTGCGCCAGATGCAAACATGGGCCGAGCGGATGCAAGCGGAAGGCAAATTCGGCGAGACCGAAGCATTGATCCACCAAATCGCCTTTGGCGAGTACCTTTGGCAGGTATACGGCGGCATCCAGATGAACCAAGGTGAAGTCGTCCGCCTTCAGGACCTCGGCCTTTCCCAAGAAGACCAGCGCGGCCTGATGGAGCCTGCGATTCAAGCACTCACACAAGGCGGCAACACACAAGCCGCACGCAGCCGTCTGGTCGAGCTGATGCAAGAGCATTCCGCGAATGTGACCGTTGGCGCTTCCGGCCTCGATGACGAGCTGGAAATGATCCGCGACCAGTTCCGCCGCTATGCGGTTGAGAAGGTCGAACCCTTTGCACATGAATGGCACCTCAAAGACGAGCTGATCCCAATGGAAGTGATCGAGGAGCTGGCCGAAATGGGCGTCTTCGGCCTTACCATCCCCGAGGAATACGGCGGCTTCGGCCTGAGCAAAGCCTCCATGTGCGTCGTCTCCGAAGAACTCTCGCGCGGCTACATCGGCGTGGGCTCCCTCGCCACCCGCTCCGAGATTGCGGCCGAGCTGATCATCGCAGGCGGCACAGAGGAGCAGAAGCAAAAGTGGCTGCCGCGTTTGTCGAGCGCCGAAACTCTGCCAACGGCCGTCTTTACAGAGCCTAACACAGGCTCTGACCTTGGCTCTTTGCGCACCCGCGCGGTCAAGGATGACAACGGCGACTACAAGGTCACAGGTAACAAAACGTGGATCACCCACGCCTCGCGCACCCAGATCATGACACTTATGGCGCGCACCGATCCTGCGACAGATAACTACAAAGGTCTGTCAATGTTCATCGCGGAAAAGACCCCGGGTGACTGCGCCAACCCCTTCCCCACTGAGGGCATGTCAGGCGGCGAAATCGAAGTGCTGGGCTACCGCGGCATGAAAGAATATGAGATCGCCTTCGACAACTTCCACGTCAAAGGCGAGAACCTCTTGGGCGGCGAAGAGGGCAGAGGCTTTAAACAGCTGATGGAGACATTCGAGAGCGCGCGCATCCAGACCGCCGCCCGCGCGATCGGTGTGGCGCAATCCGCCCTCGACATCTCGATGCAATACGCCATTGACCGCAAGCAATTCGGCAAATCGTTGATTAACTTCCCACGCGTCACCTCGAAACTGGCGATGATGGCGGTCGAGATCATGGTCGCACGCCAGCTCACCTATTTCTCGGCCTTCGAGAAGGACGAGGGGCGCCGCTGTGACGTGGAGGCTGGTATGGCCAAGCTTCTGGGCGCACGCGTGGCATGGGCTGCGGCGGACAATGGCCTGCAGATCCACGGCGGTAACGGCTTCGCGCTGGAGTATAAAATCTCCCGTGTCCTCTGTGATGCGCGTATCCTCAACATCTTTGAAGGCGCTGCCGAAATCCAGGCACAGGTAATTGCACGCCGTCTCTTGGGCTAACGTATCCGCAAAATTTCAACACAGCCAAAGGGCGCGCTCTTGTAGTGCGCCCTTTGCACCTCTACGCTTCAAAGCATGAGCAGTGCACGCCTTTCACCCGAAAAATGGATCACCGCTGGCTTCGAGGCGCTCTGCGCCGATGGTCCCGTGGCACTGGCGGCAGAGCCGATGGCCCGCCGTCTTGGCACCACCAAGGGCTCTTTTTACTGGCATTTCAAAGACGTGCCGGCCTATCACGCCGCTATGATCCGGCATTGGCACACAAACGCGCTCTCCGATGTGATGGCGCAACTCGGCACCACAGGTTCAGCCGAGGCGCGGCTGCGCAGTTTCGGGCACAGCATTCTCGACACACCCTCCGAGGCAGCCTTGCGCGTTTGGGCCCAAACAGACAACATCGTCTCGGCCAGCATGAGCGAAGTCGACGCCGAACGTCTTACTTACATCCAACACCTGCTCAACCAGTTCAATCTGCGCAACCCTGCCTTCGCCGCAGCCATCCTCGCCACACTCGCGGGCCTGCCCCAGCTTAAGTGCAAGCCCGACACACACGCGGCATTCGACGCGATGATAGACACCGTGATTGCGCTTGCATGACCTGCGCAGGCAGGGAGCAGATGCTCTCTACAGCGACCGACTGAAGGCTTCGACAAACCGCGCGCGCGCTTGTGGTAGCGGCTTGCCGCCCAAATCAGCGGCAAGATGCGCGCTCAGGAAATATCCCGTGGTCCGAAACGCCTGCGCAATCTGCACATCCTCGCCCGAGCCCACACCGCGCAGAATATCAGGCAGCGGCAACAACCGCTCAGCCCATTCCCCCGCACCCTCGGTCGATACAGCACGCCCCGACTTGGGGCTGACATAGGCTAACCCCTCGGTCTTTCCAGTCACCGCACAGCGTGTCAGATCAAGCCCATACCCAAGCTCTTCCAAAAGGCTCAGCTCCCACCGCAAATAAGCCAGCGGCCAAACATCCGACTGTCCCAGCAAATCTAAAAGCGCCTCGGTTCGCTGGTACAGCGGCAAATGCGGCTCGCGTTCAGGCAGGCAAAACGCCACCAGTGATGTCACCGCATTTAATCCGGCTAATGCCCGCCTGTCGCCCATCGCCACCGCCGCACGACTGCGCACAGGCTCGACATTAAAAGCGCCGATGTGATCCTCTAACCGCGCGCGCCATGTCAGATCAAGCTGCGCACCAGCTTGCAGGATCGGCGCAATCTTGCGGCTGCTCCCACCGCGGACAACACCCGCATGGCGCCCCTGCGTCGGCGTAAACACCTCAATGATCGCCGACGTCTCCCCATGACGGCGCGAACTGAGCAATATCCCCTGATCGCGCCATTCCATCAGGCCAAACCCTCTTGATCCAACAGATGCCGCCCCGCGCGATCCTCGACCTCGATGACCCACAGGTCAGGGTCAAAGCCTCGTTGCCTTGCCACCGCATCGTCTACATCGCGCTCGGGTCCCTTGGCCAATTCAACCCAGACGCGCTCTCCGCTCATCAGATCGAACGAGCGCTGAAACAACACCGCATTTCCGTCCAGCGTGGCGAGCTTCACCAAGACCGCACCGCCAGTGTCATCGCCATGCGCCACGACGAATGCGGGAATATCAAACATCCGCAACCGCGCCAGATAGGCATCAACCCAGAACCGCGCTGTTAGACGAGGCACGCCGTTCTCCGCGTCATTTTTCCTTTAAACTCACTGCAACACAGGCCACATGCGCCGCCCGCCCTCACTGGTTTCCGTCCTTGAACTCCAGCCCCATTTCGGAATACCGCTCGGATTCCTCAAGCCAGTTTGGTCGCACCTTCACCTGTAAAAACAGATGCACCTTGCGCCCCATGAATTCCTCAAGCTCCTCACGCGCCGCTTTGCCAACCGCCTTGATCGTCTCGCCACGGTTGCCCAGCACAATTCCCTTATGCCCGTCGCGCACCACGTAAATCAGCTGGTCAATGCGGGCCGAGCCATCCTTGCGCTCTTCCCATTTTTCCGTCTCCACGGTCATCTGGTAGGGCAACTCCTGATGCAGGCGCAGGGTCAGCTTCTCCCGTGTCATCTCGGCCGCAATCATCCGTAGCGGCAGATCCGCGATCTGGTCTTCAGGGTAGAGCCACGGCCCTTCGGGCACCTGACCCGACAGCCAGTCCTTGAGCACATCGACCCCGTGCCCCCGTTCCGCCGAAATCATAAACGTTTCTGCAAAGGGATAGGCATCGTTAAGTTGCTTGCTTCGCCCCAGCAAAACAGGCGCATCCACGCGGTCAATCTTGTTGATGGCCAGCGCGACCCGGCCGCCCTCGCCAATCTCGTTCAACCGGTCGAGGATGCGCTGCACCCCCTCTGTCACACCGCGATTGGCCTCAACCAGCAAAACCACAATATCAGCGTCCGCCGCCCCACCCCATGCAGCAGCGACCATCGCGCGATCCAAGCGGCGGCGCGGCTCGAACAAGCCGGGCGTGTCGACAAACACAATCTGGCTTTGGCCCGCCATTGCGACACCGCGAATACGTGCGCGCGTGGTCTGCACTTTATGCGTCACGATCGAGACCTTGGCCCCGACCATACGGTTGAGCAGCGTAGACTTCCCCGCGTTCGGCTCCCCGATCAGCGCTACAAATCCGGCGCGTGTATCTGTCATGTCTCTTGCTCCAATTGCGCCAGCAACAACTGTGCGGCGTCTTGTTCTGCGATGCGCTTGGCCCTCGCGGTGGCACTTGCCGTCTGCCCCGTCGACAACTTGGCCGCGATGGTGAAGATGGGCGCATGGTCTGGCCCGCTGCGCTTGACCAGATCATAGGCGGGCGGCTCCAGCCCCCGCGCCTGCGCCCATTCCTGAAGGGCAGTTTTGGCGTCACGTGCGTCTTCCTTAACAGAAGTCGTCCGATCCCCCCAGAGCCGAAGGATCATTTCCCGCGCCGCGTCGAACCCGCCATCGACATAGACGGCAGCGATCACCGCCTCCATCGCATCGCCCAGCAGCGCTTGCTTGCGCCGCCCGCCCGAAAGCATCTCGGAGCGTCCAAGCCGCAGCACCGCTCCGATATCAATCTCGCGGGCCACATCGGCACAGGCTTCCTTGCGCACCAGCGCATTGAAACGCGGCGCAAGCTGCCCCTCGGAGGCCCCCGTGTCCAAATTCAATAAGGCTTCCGCCATCACAAGGCCCAGTACACGGTCGCCCAAAAACTCCAACCGCTGGTTATCGTCACGGTTCGGCGTTGACATCGAGGCGTGCGTGACCGCCTCGCTCAGCAGCTTGGGCGTCTGGAACTCATAGCCGAGCCGCGCCTGAAACGCCTTGAGTTCAGCCGACAGCTTCACTTGATCCCTTTAAAGAAACGGTCGCCGCGCCACGTCCAGAAGAACAGCATAGACCGCCCGCCGGAGCTGAACACGATGCGGTCTGCGCGGCCAATCAGGTTCTCGTAAGGAACAAACCCGACGCCGCCAGCAGTCTGTGCCAAACGACTGTCCGCCGAGTTGTCGCGGTTGTCACCCATGAAGAAATAGTGGCCTTCGGGCACCGTATAGACACCCGTGCGATCGGACGCTTGCGGCCCGATATTAAGCACAGCATAACTCGCCCCATTGGGCAGCGTCTCGATTGCGCGCTCTTTGATACACATGCCGCCTTGACCTACGGCACCATTCGCACAACGCGGACGCAGCCCCTGCGGGCCTTGCAGTTCCATCAGCTCCTCAAAGTTGCCATCAGGCTCTTGCGGGACGGGCTCTCCGTTAATCTGGATAACGCCGCCCGTAATCTGGATCTTGTCACCTGGCAAACCGATCAGACGCTTGATGAAATCACGGCCCGAAATCGGGTGGCGGAACACGACAACATCGCCGCGCTCGGGCTCTCCTCCCCACAGGCGCGTATTGTCACCGTCAAACACGCCACACAGCTTTTGCGCGTCAATGTTGAGGCCTACTGCGGGGACAATTACACTCGGGCAGGAGGCATAGGAATAGCCGTATGCCATTTTGTTCACGAACAAAAAGTCACCAATCAACAGCGTCTGTTTCATCGACCCTGACGGGATCCAGAAGGGTTGGAAAAACAGGGTGCGGAACACGCCGGCAATCAGCAGGGCATAGACAATTGTCTTGATCGTTTCGACAATCGCGTTGCCTGTGGACTCACTCTTGGCCATGCGGCGCTCCTATTGAAATAGCTTGGGTTTACATGCGCAGGGTAGCCCCAAGTGTCAAGCCATGGTGGCCGCAACAGGCCGCGCCTCGATCACGACAAATGCCTGCGCCCAAGGGTGATCATCGGTCAGGGTCACATGAATGATGGCCTCATGCCCTGCTGGCGTCATCGCCGCCAACCGTTCCGCCGCCCAACCTGTCACAGCCATTACGGGCTGGCCTGTCTCGAGGTTGCTCACCGCCATGTCGCGCCAGCTGATCCCCATGCGCAGCCCCGTACCCAGCGCTTTGGAGCAGGCCTCCTTCGCGGCCCAGCGTTTGGCGTAGGTGCCAGCAATATCCTTGCGACGCTCGGCCTTGGCCTGCTCGATCTCCGTGAACACGCGGTTGCGAAAACGATCACCGAAACGGTCCAGCGTGCCTTGGATACGCTCGATATTGGCCAAATCTGTGCCAACGCCTAAAATCATGTCCTATCCCCCAGCCGCAAAAAGCGGAAAACTCACGCCCAGCGCATAAGCAAGGATCAGCCCCAGCGCCACACCCGATGTCGCAGGCCCCACCCGCGCGGCGACCCAACGGCCCATGAAACCATACACCACATAAAACAACACCATCACAGGGGCGATGAGCATAAGAAAGAACAGCCCCTCAAAATCCAGCACAACCGCCAAGACGAGCGAGGCAAAGAACCCTAGCCGCAGCACCATCCGCTGCCACAGCGGCGCCTTACCGCCTTGCGTGGCCAGCGCATCGGCCAGCATGAAGGGGAGCGTGCCAAGGCTGAGTGCGGCAATGACCCACCACCGCTCGGGGATGGGGACGAAATTGGCGCCATACCGATCAAGGGCAAGACCGAACACCGCCAGCCCCCAAGATAGCAGCGCGACGATCCCCAGCGCAGAGACGCGCAATCGTAGCAGGTCCAGCCGCCACAGCACGCCAAGCTGGAACACCCCAAAGAGGAACAGATGCAGCGCCAGATAATCCGCAACAAGCACAGGCAGCACCTGCACATCCAGATAGGTCGCGATCGACGGCACACTTACCGCAGGCACCAGCGCCATGAGCCAGACCTCTTTGGCAGGCAAAATGTCCACCGCGATCTCACGCTTCGGCAACAATCCAGCCAGAGGTCGTGCCAGCCCCACAATCCCCGCGAGCAACCCCAGCAGCCACCAGCCCGATGCCGCAATCTCCACCTCGCCGTCCTGCTCGAACGCGCCATTGAACCAGTCAAGCGCCTCTTGCTGGCCCGTGCGGCTGTGCAGGATCGAGACATGCTCGATATAGGGAAGGCTCACCGCTTTGCGCACCACATCGCCATCGCGGACCAGATCACCCTCCTGCGCAGCCGGATCGATCATCCGCACCGCCTCCAGTCCAAAATCGCGCAAGCGTTGCTCCCACCCGCCCGCTATCATCACCATGTCGCGCGGCGCTTCCGCCGTCACAGCGCCAGAGAAAGCCGAGAGCAGCACCAGCGGCCCGATCTGCGCAGGCCGCTGCAACGCGGCGCGTACCAGCACATCCGTTGCCATCGAATGGCCCAAAACGCCGACAGGCTGACCTTTCTCGGCCACAGCCGCCACCACCTCCAACGTCTGGGCCACCAGCAACCGTGTGGTGCCGTCAATCGCGGTCACATCACCCGACATCGGCACAGGATTGCGCCCGTGACCTTCAAAATCAAACGCATAAACTCGATAATTCGCTTGCGCGAGGCTCAGCGCATAGGCCTGCATCATCTGCGCCGATCCTGCAAAGCCATGGGCGATCACGATCACGGGCCCGTCCGCATCAGCCGCAGCATAGCGGATAACAGGTGTCTGGCCGACACTCTCATATGTGATATCAATCCCGCTGCGCATGCTCTGTAGCCCCCAGAGGGAGGTCAGGACGAGCAGCAGCGCCAGAAGGGCGCTCAGGCGATCAAACGCCGCGCGCATCATCCATCAAACGGCGCATCTCGGCCATGGCAGTGGCGAGACCACGGAAAATAGCTTCACCAATCAGGAAGTGCCCGATGTTGAGCTCCATCACCTCGGGAAATGCCGCGACAGGCCCGACAGTGTCATAGGTCAGCCCGTGCCCGACGTGCATCTCCAATCCCAAGGAGTGACCGTAGGTCGTCATCTCGCGCAGTTTGGCAAGCTCCACATCGGCCTCGTCAAACCGCCCCTCGTGGTAATAGTCGCAATAAGCGCCCGAGTGCAGCTCAACCACCTGCGCGCCGATGCGGTGAGCGGCGTTGAGTTGATGCTCCTCCGCGCCGATAAAGATGGACACACGGCTGCCCGCTTCGCGCAGGGGGGCGATGTAATGGGCCAGACGGTTCTCGTCACGCGCCACGTCCAAACCGCCCTCGGTCGTGCGCTCTTCGCGTTTTTCAGGCACAATGCAAACCGCATGCGGCTTATGACGCAGCGCAATCGCCTGCATCTCCTCCGTCGCGGCCATCTCGAAATTAAGCGGAACGGTCAGCATCTCCATCAGGCCCTCGATGTCGGCGTCCTGTATATGGCGGCGGTCCTCGCGCAGGTGGGCGGTAATGCCATCGGCCCCCGCTTCTTGCGCAATCTGTGCGGCACGGAGCGGATCAGGTGTGGCACCCCCGCGTGCATTGCGCACGGTCGCTACATGGTCAATGTTCACGCCCAACCGCAGTTTGCCCAACTCACCCATTCGCTTCTTCCTTCTTCTTTGCCACTGCCAGCTTCTTCTCTTCCGCCTTGGCGGCGGTCTTGGCCTTAAGTGCTTCGAATTTCTGTTTGATCAAGCCGCGCCTGCGCTTTTGATAAGCGCGCAACACAGGCACAGAAGCATAATAGGCGATAGTTCCAAAGAAGATACCAGCAACAATGCCCCCCATCAGGTAGGGGTAAAATACATCGCGCGAGAAGATCGCGAGGCCAGACCAATCCATTTTCTCAGGCGTGAAAATCGCCAGAAAATTATGCCACAGATCACTGCCCGCATCCGCGAACTTGCGGCTCAGCGCACGCAGCTCGCCCTCTTCCAGTTCGGTCCCAAGCATCCAGTGGCCCGTCTTGAGCGAGGCCAGTGTGATGAACACAAAAGTCAGCGGATTGCCAACAAACGTTGCCATCAGCGACGCAAGGATGTTGCCCTTCATCGCCCGCGCAATCATCACAGCGCCTAGAAAATGAAACCCGAACAGCGGCGTAAAGGTGATGAAAACCCCTGCCCAGATCCCCCGCGCAATCCGCTCGGGGCTGTCGGGCAGACGGCGTACACGGTGTTTGACATAGTGAAAGGCACGGGCCCAACCGCCACGCGGCCACAAAAGCTCGGCCATCTTGCGCAAAAACGGCTTGGGGTCACGCCGCTTAAAAATCACAAAACACTCTCCGCCGCTGACATCTCGTTCAATTCTTTGCCCGTAAGGCGCTGGCGGGACAGATCTGCCACATGGCTCTCCGCTTCCAGCGTCAACATCAATGAATGAAGCTGCGCTGCATTGCGGAACTCTCCCAATACGCTCACCCTAAAGAAATCTGGTTTGCGATCGGTGAATTTCAAGTCGGCTATATTGGCGTTTGCCTCCCCGAAGAGGGTACAAATACGGCCCAACACGCCGTGGTCATTGGCCATGGTCACGTTGATCGTAGCGCCATAAACTGCGGGGTGGCTCCCGTCGTGCCAGCGCAGGTCAAGCCAGCGTTCGGGCTGGTCCTCGTAATCACTCAGCTTGTCGCAATCAATCGAATGGAGCGTGACGCCCTTGCCGCGGAAAGTAATACCGACAATCCGCTCACCGGGCAGTGGCTCACAACAAGGGGCGCGGTCAAACGACTGGCCGGGCTCAAGACCGATGACAGCGCGCTTTCGGTCCACTTCCTCTCCCGAGATGGTGCCCAGTTCGGGATAGACGGCGCTGACAACCTCGCGGCCTGTCCGCTCTGCGCTGCCCAGTTGCTCCAGCACGTCATCGACACCGCCCAGCATCAGCGCGCGTGCAGCCGTCGCGAGCACTTTGTCCGTCGCTTTTTTGCCCACATGCTCAAACGCCGAGCGCGCCAGCTCGCGGCCCAGCTTCACAAACCGTTCACGGTCCGCCTCACGTAGCGCACGACGGATCGCGGTCTTCGCTTTACCCGTGGTCGCAATGTCGAGCCATGTGACCTGCGGCGTTTGTCCCTCGGCGGTGATAATCTCAACCGATTGGCCATTCTTGACCCGCGTCCAGAGCGGCACGCGGATGCCGTCGATCTTGGCACCGACACAGGCCGCACCAATGCGCGTGTGGATGGCATAAGCGAAATCAATCGGTGTCGCACCACGGGGCAGTTTGATCACTTCGCCCTTGGGCGTGAAACAAAACACCTTATCGGTGTACATCTCCAGCTTAACCGCCTCGAGGAAATCCTGATGATCATCCTCGTCGTCAAACTGTTCGGTAAGCTGTGCGATCCACTTTGCAGGGTCTACAGCAAACGGGTTTTTGGAGCGCACACCATCGCGGTAGGACCAGTGCGCGGCCACACCGGTCTCGGCGACATCATGCATCTGTGCGGTCCTGATCTGGACCTCGACCCGCTTGCCGTCACGCCCCGACACCGTTGTGTGGATCGAGCGGTAGCCGTTGGTCTTGGGCTGGCTGATGTAATCCTTGAACCGGCCCGGCACGGCGCGCCAGCGTTGGTGGATCGCGCCCAGCGCACGATAGCAGTCTTCCTCTGTCTCTAGGATCACCCGAAAGCCGTAGATGTCCGAGAGCCGCGAGAAGGATTGCTCCTTTTCCTCCATCTTACGCCAGATCGAATAGGGCTTCTTGGCGCGGCCAATGACTTCGGCCTTCATGCCCCGCAATTCTGCGCGCATGTCTGCTGCGATCCGCGAAATCACGTCGTCACTATCATCTTGCAACGTGATAAAGCGGCGCATGATTGACTTGCGCGCCTCGGGGTTGAGCACCTGAAACGCCAGATCCTCAAGCTCTTCGCGCATCCACTGCATACCCATGCGGCCTGCCAGCGGGGCAAAGATGTCCATCGTCTCGCGGGCCTTTTGCACCTGCTTGTCGGGGCGCATCGCCTTTATCGTTCGCATGTTGTGCAAACGGTCCGAGAGCTTGACCAGAATAACGCGCAAATCCTTGGACATCGCCATGAACAGCTTGCGGAAATTTTCTGCCTGCTTTGTCTCGGAGGAGTTGAGCTGTAGGTTGGTCAGCTTTGTGACACCATCCACCAGTTCGGCCACGTCCTCGCCAAAAAGATCGCGCACCTCGGTATAGGAGGCGCGGGTGTCCTCGATCGTGTCATGCAAAAGGGCGGTAATGATGGTGGCATCATCAAGTTGCTGCTGCGCGAGGATCGCAGCAACAGCAACGGGATGTGTGAAATAGGGCTCGCCAGAGTGGCGAACCTGACCCTCATGCATCCGCTCGCCATAGTCATAGGCAGCACGGATCTGGGCCTCGTTTGTTTTGGGGTTAAATCCCCGAACCAGAGCGATTAGCGCATCGGCAGTATTCGTCATTCTCTGCCTCGGCCCTCAGGCAGGGCGTATGCGCCCGCCGCTATTATCCTTGCCCCTGTGCCGCCATCAATTGGCGCAGCAGCATCTCTTCGGACATGCTGTCTTCTTCGGGTTTGTCCTGCTCGGCACCCATAAGGATCGCCATTGCATCCTCTTCGGGTTCATCGACCTCGATCTGGTGCTGGTTGCTCTCGATCAGACGTTCGCGCAGATCGTCAGCGCCTTGGGTCTCGTCTGCAATCTCGCGCAGGGATACGACAGGGTTCTTGTCGTTGTCGCGGTCCACAGTCGGCGCAGAACCTGCGGAAATCTCGCGCGCACGGTGTGCGGCCAGCATAACCAGCTCAAACCGGTTCGGGACTTTATCAACACAATCTTCGACAGTGACGCGGGCCATGGGACGCTCCAAAACTTTATCTGACAGAGTGCGTTACCTAGGCCTGTTGGCGCTGATTTACAAGCAGGTATTACGCAAGCACCACTTCCGCGCGCGCAGCCTCGGACAGGGCGTCATGCATCTGCCGCACGGTGCGTCCTGTGACGGGATGCACCCAATCAGGGGCCACATCCATCAGCGGGACAAGAACAAAGGCCCGCTCGGCCAGTCGTGGGTGCGGCAGGATCAATTCAGTTGGTGCGGCCGTTTTTTGCACCTCCAGCGGCAATTCCCGCCAGTATTGATGGGTTTGCGCATCGGGCAGCACCACGGCCCCCATCGCGATCAGGTCCAGATCAAGCGTACGCGCACCCCAACGCTGCCTGCGCTCACGCCCCATCTGCGCCTCGACCACGTGCAACTGCGCCAGCACGGCAGCTGCGTCGCTGGCTGCCTCAATCGCGATGACCGCGTTCACAAAATCGGGACCACTACCCGCAGGAAAGGCGGGCGTACCGTAATTCCTACTCCGTGCCCGAATCACAAAACCCGCTGCCTTAATCGCTTCGACAGCAGCATCAAGCACTCCGGACGGCCCGAGCCCGTCAAACGTCTGATTTGACCCCAAGGCAACCAACGCAACACTTCCCGCCATGATGTGACGCCCCTTACTTTTCCCCGTTACGGACTCTCATGAGACGTTAGGTTTTTGCACAAATGGTCACGAACACGACCACTGATTTACGAGTTCGCAATCCGGCAAGACCGTCCCAGATATTTTAAGGATGCACAATGTTTTATAAAGACGAACGCCTCGCCCTGTTTGTAGACGGCGCAAACCTCTACGCAGCCTCCCGCACCCTCGGCTTTGACATTGATTACAAACTGCTGCGCGGCGAATTTATGCGCCGCGGCAAGCTGTTGCGCGCTTTCTACTACACTGCACTGCTCGAGAATGACGAATACTCCCCCATCCGCCCGCTCGTCGACTGGCTGAACTACAACGGCTTCACGACAGTGACCAAAGCGGCCAAGGAATACACCGACAGCATGGGCCGTCGTAAGGTGAAGGGCAATATGGACATCGAGCTGACCGTAGACGCGATGGAGCTGGCACCCCACGTGGATCATATCGTGATCTTTTCGGGCGATGGTGACTTTAAACCTCTGGTGGCCAGCTTGCAGCGTAAGGGCGTGCGCGTCTCCGTCGCCTCCACTATCCGCAGTCAACCGCCGATGATCTCCGATGATTTGCGCCGTCAGGCGGATAACTTCATCGACCTTAATGACCTAAGTGAAGTGATCGGTCGTCCCCTGCGTGAGTCACGCGATGATGCCACACCCGTCAGTGTCGAGTAAGGCCCGGTCGATTCTGGCCGCTTGATCTGGACGGAAGGGGTCTTAACCCTTACTTCTGCACCCAGCAGGAGATTCAGATGAGCAAGCAGCCCCTTACCCTCTACCTCGCCGCCCCGCGCGGTTTTTGCGCAGGCGTGGACCGCGCAATCAAGATTGTCGAAATGGCGATCGAGAAATGGGGCGCGCCCGTCTATGTCCGGCATGAGATCGTGCACAATAAATTTGTTGTGGATGGCCTGCGCGAAAAGGGTGCCGTCTTTGTCGAAGAGCTATCGGAATGCCCCGACGACCGCCCCGTGATCTTCTCTGCCCACGGCGTTCCCAAATCCGTGCCTAACGCGGCGCAAGCCCGCAACATGGTCTATGTCGATGCCACCTGCCCGCTGGTAAGCAAGGTCCACATCGAGGCCCAGCGCCACGCCGATGCGGGCCTTCAGATGATTATGATCGGTCATGAGGGCCATCCTGAAACCGTCGGCACTATGGGACAGTTGCCTGCAGGCGAAGTGATCCTCGTCGAAGTCCCCGAAGACGTGGCAAAGGTCGAGGTCCGCGACGAGAGCAAGCTCGCCTATGTCACCCAAACCACGCTCAGCATCGACGACACCGCCGATGTGGTCGCAGCGCTCCAGGAACGCTTCCCCCAGATCGTAGGTCCGCACAAAGAAGACATCTGCTATGCGACCACCAACCGTCAGGAAGCGGTCAAAGCCATAGCCCCAAAATGCGACGCCATGCTGGTGGTCGGCGCGCCCAATTCCTCCAACTCCAAACGGCTGGTCGAAGTAGGCTCCCGCGCAGGCTGCGCCTACGCCCAGCTCGTCCAGCGTGCAGAGGACATCGACTGGCGTGCCCTCGACGGCATCACGAGCATCGGCATCACAGCAGGGGCGAGTGCCCCCGAAGTGCTTATCAACGAGGTCATCGACGCGTTCAAGGCGCGCTACGACGTGACCGAGGAACTGGTGGAGACAGCAGTGGAGAACGTCGAATTCAAAGTCCCGCGGGTGCTTCGGGAAACGGCGTAGAAGCGCAGGCGACGCGAACGGCGGCTGTGAGCAAAACGTCTCGTTTCTGCGCAATGGATGCACTTTTGCTCGAGAAACAAACGTTGTCCGAACCTAGCCCGCGATCCCCGCTGGACTCACGGCGGATGCTATTTGGATAACCTATCCAGAGCGGACAGGAGGGCGCCTCGAAGGTTAGTCAAGTCGTGTTCCTCAAACGCTTTAGAAAACAATGTGGTATCCTGAAACATCACATCCGCCATCGCAGCTTCAGCGACTTCTGCACCGGAAGCGGTCAGTTTCACCAGTTTACTGCGCCCGTCACCGGGGTTGGGTGTCCGCTCGACCAAACCCCTTTCCTCAAGCTGAATGAGTATCTTTGTCGTTCCTCCAGACGACAACAGCGCCGACCGGTAAAGCTCTGTTGGTGTCACTTGCCTTGGCTCCGGCTGTGCGCGCAACGCGACAAGGATTTCAAATGCTGCGTGGGACAAGTCGAACGCAGCCAACGCCTTTTCAGTACGCATTCTGACTAATTCGTGCAGCCTGAAAGTTGCGAACACGACGTCGGTTTCGACCGCTACGGCTTCTGGCCAGTTCACCTTGATGCGATCCAGTAGTTCCGAAACCGGTGTTCTGTCGGTCATGTCAGTTGTGCTCATGCCCGGCATGATAATTTACCTTTCTAGAAAGACAAGTAAGTGATATACCTTTCTGGAAAGATAAATACTTTGGAGACAGTTCATGCCAGACCTGACGCAATCCCTAATCGACAATCTCCCAAAAGCCGAGCTTCACCTCCATATCGAGGGGACGTTAGAGCCGCAGATGATGCTGGACATGGCTAAAAGAAATGGGGTCGAGCTGCCTTATGCAAATGCTGAAGAGGTCGCCAAAGCCTATGAGTTTGATTGTCTACAGGATTTTCTCGATCTCTATTTTCTGGGCATGTCGGTATTACAGACAGAAAAAGATTTCTACGACCTGACTTGGGCTTATCTGGAGCGGGTGCATGCTGATCGTCTGACCCACGTGGAGATGTTCTTTGATCCGCAAGCCCACACCGATCGCGGCATTGCCTTTGAAACTGTTCTGGGTGGAATCACTTCCGCCCTTGAGGATGCAAGAAAAGAACTTGGGATCACCTCTAAGCTGATCATGTGTTTCCTGCGCCATCTCCCAGAGGAGGAGGCCTTTGAAGCACTGGAGTGCGCGTGCAAGCACAAGGAACATATCTTTGGTGTCGGCTTGGACAGCACCGAAAAAGGCTTTCCGCCGGGCAATTTCGCCCGTGTCTTTGAGGCTGCACGCAAAGAGGGTTTCACACCTGTCGCCCATGTCGGTGAAGAGGGAACAGCAGAAAACGTACGCGAAGCGCTGGACGTTTTAAAAATCGATCGTGTGGATCACGGCAACCATGCCTTGGACGACGCGGCACTGACGCGGCGTCTAGCCGATCAGCAGACACCGCTCACGATGTGCCCGATTTCAAACTGGCGGCTAAAGGGCATCCCAACCCTTTCGGCAAGCCCTGTGAAAAAAGCACTGGATGCGGGTCTTTTGGTTACCGTGAATTCGGATGATCCATCCTATTTCGGTGGTTATCTGAATGATAACTATCGCGCAGTCGCAGAACATCTCGATGTCAGCGAGAAAGAGATCGTCCAATTGGCGAAGAACTCTTTTGCCGGATCGTTTATGACCGATGCAGAAAAGCAGGGTCAACTCGACAGGATTGATAAGCAGATTGATAGCCTTCGAAAGTCGCAATAGTCCCGAGAGCTTGCGTTCGGGAACCGTGCAGCGAACTCAACTGTCTTCGACGCCTAGGTGGCGATTAGACCCCGCCCCCTAGGTGACCCCGCATACAATTCCCACCTTATCAGAGTAGCTTCAAAACTTTCTGAACCAAGGTCCACGCGATCTCCTTCCAGCCATGCAAAAGCTAATGGCACGGTCCGCTATTCGGGTTTGCGGGCAATGAAATCAATCAATGCCGACATCCCGACGTGGGCCGAACCAGAGCGTTGCTCGGCGTCATATTCCTCGCAAACCAGAACATCGCAGTCCGCGAACACGTCGCGGAAATCTGCGCTGACGTACATATTCTCGGCATGTGGCGGGCCGCCCGTGCCGAATTCCAACTGTTTCGGCGTGTAGCCGTGGATTATGATCAATCCACCTGGCCTTGTCGCGTCGCGCATCTTGCGCCACAGCACATCGCGCTCGGCAGGGCCTGTGAACTGGAAAAACAAGCCAAGCGTGATGTCAAAAGCGTTAACTGGCCAATTCCATTCGAACAGGTCGGACTGAATGAATTGCGGTGTCACATTGTTTTCACGCGCCAACTTCTGCGCTTTCGCGACTGCCGACGGCGCAAACTCCACGCCCGTGACATCAAGGCCCTTCTTGGCAAGATGCACGCCATTGCGGCCTTCGCCCTCCGCAATCGAGAGGACAGACTGCCCCGCCTCAAAGAACGCATCGTGCTTGAGCAAAAACGGTACAGGCTCTGTTCCGAACAAATACCCGTCTTTTGCAAATCTCTCTTCCCACATGTCGCAATTTCCTCGGGCTAGGTCACTCGTTTCGCTTTGAGATAGCTTGCCCCCTCGAACTGCGAAAGGAAAACCTTACCAGTCAAATCCGACAGGAAATGCGCACGCTGCAGGCGGTCCATGACAGGGCCTTTCACTTCTGAAAGATGCAATTGCACATCCATTTCGCGCAAGCGTTCGTTGATCGCCTCAAGGGATTCCAGAGCGCTGAAGTCGATTTCGTTGATTGCGGAGCATTGCAGGATCACATGGCGGATCGCGCTGTCCTTGGCGACCCGCGCCTGAATTTTATCCTCCAGAAAACGGGCGTTGGCAAAGTATAGGCTCTCGTCAACACGCAGGCTCACGACGCTGGGGTCCGTGATCACATTGTGGCGCAGAATGTTCCGGTAATGCTCGGTGCCCGGCACCTGCCCGACTTCGGCGATATGCGGCTTTGAAGACTTATAAAGGTGCAACAGGACCGACAGTCCGACGCCTGCCGAAACGCCCGCTTCTACGCCAACGGTGAGGGTGATCAGGATTGTGGCTGCGACTGCGGCGAAGTCGGCTTTGGAATACCCCCAACTGCGTTTGAGGATCGAAAAATCCACAAGGCTGAGCACCGCCACGATGATGGTGGCGGCAAGAGTCGCCTTTGGCAGAAAGTAGATGAGCGGCGTCAGCGCGAGGGCGGCAATAGCCAGACCGATGGCCGTGAATGCCCCTGCGGCTGGTGTGGCAGCACCTGCATCGAAGTTGACCACTGATCGGGAGAACCCGCCCGTCACAGGAAATCCGCCTGTCAGCGATGCGCCGATATTCGCCGCGCCCAGTCCAATGAGCTCTTGGTCCGGATCAATCCTCTGGCGCTTTTTCGCGGCCAGTGTCTGTGCGACCGAGATGGACTCTACAAAGCCGATGATCGAGATCAGGAACGCGGGAAGCAGCAGTTGCCCCAAAAGTTCCAGTGAGAAGGACGGCAGTGTGAACGGGGGCAGGCTTTGGGGAACCTCACCGACGATTTGAACACCTCTATCGGCAAGGCCCAAGCCCCACACCGCCAGCGTTGTCGCGACAACGACGAACACAGGTCCGGTCTTGACCAACACACCAGTCAGACCTGCGCCGAGGCCAAGGCTTGTCAGCAGTGGCTTAAGCCCCTTACGAACCCAGAAAAGAAAACCCGTTGCCGACACACCCAGAATTGCGGTGATCCAGTTGATCTGCGACAAATGCATGACCAGCGACACCACAAGGTCCAGCAGGTTATGCCCGTGCGCATCAATCCCGAGAATGTGCTTAAGCTGGCTCGCGGCGATGATTATGCCAGAGGCGGTGATGAACCCCGCAATAACGGGGTGGGAGAGAAAATTCGCGACGAACCCCAGCCGAAACAACCCCATGGCAAGCAGCATCACACCCGACAGGCCAGCCAGCGAAAGCGCCGCAACGGCGTACCCCATCGTCCCCTGCTCCACGATGTTGCTCAGCGCTGCGGCCGTCATCAGGGAGACTACCGCCACAGGCCCGACAGCAAGCGCGTTGCTGGTGCCAAACACAGTATAAAGCAGGATCGGCACGATCGACGCATACAGGCCGGCCTCTGCCGGAAGCCCCGCCAGCAAGGCATAGGCCAGCGATTGCGGGATCAGCATAATGGTCACGATAAGGGCTGCCATCAGATCGTTTGACAGGGCCGTGCGGGTATAATCGCGACCCCAACTGAGGATCGGCAGGTATTGGGACAGGGTCATGGGGGTCTCGGTCAGTCTTGGCCGCCTCACCCGATGGGCAAGGCGGCGAGGGAGTTATTCAGCAGCGATTTTTTCTGGCTTGGCCATCCATTCGCGCCCTTTCAGCATGCCTTTCCAATAGATTGGGGGCAGCATCTTTTCCTTGAGGAACCAAGCCGCTCGCGTAGGCTTCGTCCCGTCAACCAAGGCTTTCGGGAAGCTGGGCAACATCGTACCGCCATATCCGAACTCGGCCAGAACGATCTTGCCGCGCTCGACTGTAAGGGGGCACGAGCCATAGCCGTTGTACTGTGCAACAGGCGATCCGCCGCGCATGTCGGCCACGATGTTTTCGGCAACAATCGGTGCCTGAATGCGTGCCGCAGCGGCGGTCTTGGCATTCGGGGCATTCATCACATCGCCCAGCGACCAGATGTTGTCATAGGTTTTGTGACGCAAGGTGGCTTGATCCACATCGACCCAACCTGCCGCATCCGCAAGCGGTGAGACACGGATAAAATCAGGTGCTGTCTGCGGCGGGCAAACATGCATCATGTCGAATTCCATCTCGACCCGCTCGACCTCGGTGTCTGGCTTGGCCACATCGAACCACGCTTTCTTCGCGGGCCCGTCGACAGCAACAAGGTTGTGGAAGAAATTCAGATCAGCGTCGTATTTTTTCACGTATTCCATCAGCGCGGGGACATAGTCCTTCACCCCGAACAGCACGCCACCGGCATTGTTGAACTGGATATCGATATTCTTCAGAACACCTCTGCGGTGCCACGCATCACCAGACAGATACATCGCCTTCTGCGGCGCGCCCGCGCATTTGATTGGCATAGGTGGCTGTGTAAAGATCGCGCGGCCTTCTTTCATGCCCTTCACCAGCTCCCATGTGTAAGGCGCCAGATCATAGCGGTAGTTCGACGTCACACCGTTGTGGCCCAGCGTATCAACAAGACCTTCGATCTTGTTCCAATCCAGCTTCAGGCCGGGGCATACGATCATACGGTTATACTTCACCACACGGCACCCATCGAGAATGACAGCGTTGTTTTCCGGCTCAAAGGCGGCAACCGCAACTTTGATCCAATGCACGCCTTGCGGGATCAACGACCCCATGGTGCGCGATGTCTGCTGCGGCTCGAAAATGCCACCGCCGACCATGGTCCAACCGGGCTGGTAGTAGTGGATATCAGCCGGATCGATGATCGCGATCTCAAGCCCCGGTTTGCGGGATTTCAGGCTGGCCGCAGCGGCAATGCCACCCGCACCCGCTCCGACGATTACGATGTCGTACTGCGCATCGCCCGTATCGGTCGGGGTCTTGCCGCCGTTCACGATACGCCGCACGACGCCGCCCATATCATAGCCCGCAGCCTTGGTTGCCGCGAAGATATCGGCAACGCTGCGCCGTGTTGCCTGAGACAGCGACCAAAGCGTGGCCGAGCGTGTCCCGCTGCGACAATAGGCGAGCACAGGACCGGGTAGTTTAGCCACTGCTTCATCAAAATCAGCCGCATCCTCATTGGATACTTTGCCCGAAACAATGGGCTGATAGGCCGTTTCGATGCCAATCTTCTTGGCCGCCTTTTCAATCTCGGCAAAAGTGGGCTGATCGGCCCCTTCACCATCAGGGCGGTTGCAGATGATGGCACGAAACCCTGCGTCCTTGATCGCCTGCATGTCCGATGCCGCAATCTGCGGAGTGACCGACAGATTGGCAGTCAGTGTTTTGATATCCATGAGAGTGCGTCTCCGTTCAGAATTTGTTGGCTGGAATTTTGAAATAGCGATGGCCGTCGTTTTCCGGTGCGGGCAACGCGCCACCGTTCAGGTTCACCTGCAAGGCCGCCAACATGCGCTGTGGCAGCGAAAGCGTTGCGTCCCGTTTTTCGCGCAGCGCGACATAGTCGGCTTTCGACGTGCCACCACCAATGTGGATATTGTCGGCCTTCTGCTCGCCCACCGTGCTTTCCCAGCTCGGTTCATCACGGGTTTTGGTGCCATAGTCATGGCCGATGAAAACACGGTGATCAGACGGATGTGCGAGAATGGCGTGAATACTGTCGTATAGCTCGCTTGCCGATCCACCGGGGAAGTCGCAACGCGATGTACCCGCGTCCGGCTGCATTAGCGTGTCGTGTGCAAAGATGGCATCGCCGACGACGTAGCTCACTGAACCCAAAGTGTGACCGGGTGACAGCATGACCGAGACATCGATATTACCAAGTTTGAAGGTATCGCCATCGGCAAACAGCCGGTCAAAGCGTGCATCAACATCAAAGGCGTTTGGAAGATTATAAAGGTCCCGCCAGAGCAACGCGATATCGCGCACCTTCTCTCCGATGCCGACTTGAACACCCGTTCGGGATTTGAGCCAGTCTGACGCCATCAGGTGATCGGCATGCGGATGGGTATCGAGAATCCACTCCAGCTCCAGCCCCTGCTCTTGCAGGTAATCCAACGCGTACTGGCCATATGTTTGATCCGTGGCAAACGACTTGGGATCGAACGCCTGAACGATGTCGATCAGCGCAGCTTTTTGCGTTTCGGGATCGACGCAGATGTATTGCGCACTTCCCGTCGCCGCATCGTAGAACCCGATCACTTCAGGGCTGCCTGTGCCAGTGGAGGATGAAGATTTCATTAGAATGTCGTTGGTCATCGTTGCCTCACTGGCTCAATGGAGTGTTCATTTGCATGGAACGCAGCGGTGCAATCACTCAACGCGAGTAAATGCACCGCCAGAGTTGTTCGGTTGAACGGTTACGCGCCTTCGCTTGGGGCGAACGATACAAGTTTCGCGCTATAGGCCTTTTCGCCAATCCGTTCGATCAGATCCAACTGGAGCTCGAGCCAGCCTTTGTGGCCCTCTTCATCAAGGGCTATGCGCTCGAACAAGCTACGCGATCCGACATCGCCTGCGTCATATGCCTGCCGTGCAGCGTCGAGGTAGAATTCAATTGCTTCCTCTTCATCTGCGAGGTCAGCTTCGAACACTTCGCGCAAATTTGTCGCGGCCTTGGGGGGCTTGGCGAATGCGATTTCGGGCGTTCCTTTGAGGAACAGAATGCGTTCAATGAACAAGTCCGAGTGGCCTAACTCCTCAGCCTGCTCCTCGCGCATTTTCTCCGCCATGACATTCAGCCCCCAGTCATCAAGGACATGGGCATGCAGCTGGTACTGATGTGATGCGCTCATCTCCATTTGAAGGGCTTTGTTCAGGTTCTCGATGGTCTTTGTATTGTTCATGTCTCTCTCCAACTTGGCTAGAATTGCATTCGCTCACAGCCCGTTGACGGGCACTTTGAGCATAGGGTTGCCGTCACTATCCGTGGGGACTTCGCCCGCGCGCATGTTCACCTGCAAAGACGGAATGATCAGCTTGGGCATGGCCAGCTGTGCGTCGCGCTCGGTGCGGAACTTGATGAAATCTTCGCGGGTCTTGTCGCCGCCCACGTGGATATTGTTGGCTTTCTGCTCTGCGACTGTGGTCTCCCACTCGATCGCGCGGCCGTTCGGGCCGTAGTCGTGGCACATGAACAGGCGGGTCTCATCGGGCAGAGACAGGACTTTCATGATGCTGTCGTAAAGCTCGCTTGCCGATCCACCAGGAAAGTCACACCGCGCAGAGCCGCCATCGGGCATGAACAAGGTATCACCTGCAAAGGCGGCATTGCCGATCACATGCACCATACACGCAGGCGTGTGGCCGGGGGTGTACATGGCAAAGCCTTGCATGTTGCCGATCTGGTAGGTGTCACCGTCCTTGAACAGCGCATCAAACTGCGATCCGTCACGCTGGAATTCGGTGCCTTCGTTGAAAACCTTTCCGAAGGTTTCCTGCACGACCATAATTTTTTCCCCGACGCCGATTTTGCCGCCCAGCTTTTGCTGGATATAAGGGGCAGCGCTCAGGTGGTCGGCGTGGACATGGGTCTCGATGATCCATTCCAGCTTGGCGCCCATCTCAGTGATACGCGCGATCATTGCGTCCGCATGATCATAGGTGATCCGCCCGGCAGCGTAGTCGATGTCCATCACACTATCGATGATGGCGCAGGCGTCGGATGTGGGGTCTTTGACGATATAGCTGATGGTGTTTGTAGCCTCGTCAAAGAAGGCTTCGACCTCGGGCTTAACGCTCATGTCTACGGGATAGTCTGTCATTTCGTTTCCTCCAGTTTGCGGATTCGCGGGCCGCAGGCTCAATGGCTCGTGCCGCGCTCCATCATCATGTCATGCACGGCGTCCATGCCGCGTTCGGTCATAGCCGTCACTTCGGCGGCGTGGGTGTGTAGGGCTGCGATAACCTCCGCGTCATCCGAGGTCTGGACGACGACCAAGCCGTCATCGGTAATATCGATGCTTGATGTGATTGCCGCACCGCGCAAAAAGAAGATATCAAGCGTGGGGCTTTGGATGATGATCTTGGGGTCATCCAACTGATCCACACGGTCGATCATGCCGATCGAGTGGCTAATCAAGGCCTCCCGCACTGCGGGATCAGTAGATCGGGTGATGGTCCTGATCCCGTCGGGCAGGTTTTCGACCTCACGTGTGATCGTCTCGAAACCTCTGAACAACACTGCGATCTCAGCACTTTCCTCGGCTGTTGCATTCTCTCCCCGCAAGCCCGGCATGTTGACCTCGTCATGCGCATGACCCGCACCGTGGCTATGTCCGCCACCGTGCTTGTGTTGCGCGAGTGTCACCGCTCCAGCGCTGGCAAGGCCAAGGGCCAGAACCATGGTCGCAACACGCTTGGGAGAGAGAAGATTTTTCATCGGGCTGCCTTCGCAGATCCAGCAGGAGACAAAAGCCGTCGCACGTAAAATCCTGCAACCACTGCCACAAGGAACAGGGCAACTTCCCAGCGGCCCGTGCCAAGCGCCGGAATAGCAGCACCCGGACAGAACCCTGCGATGCCCCAGCCGATGCCGAACAGCGCCGAGCCGCCGACCAACTTCATATCGATGTCAGTGCCCGTTGGCACCTGAAAGCATCCGCCAAACAAAGGCGCATCGCGCTTCCACGCCAACCGATAGCCAAAGAACGTAATGACCAGCGCGCCGCCCATAACAAAGGCAAGGCTCGGGTCCCATGTACCCGCGAGGTCAAAGAAGTTCAGAACCTTGGCAGGGTCCATCATGCCGGAAATCGCGATGCCAGTTCCAAAGACAAGGCCAGTGATCAATGCAAAAATAAGTTTCATGTCTTAGCCTCCAAACACATGGCGGATCAGGAATACGGTGATCGCGGCGGTCGCCATGAATGTTGGCACAGCAACCAGCGACCGGATTGATAGTCGTGACAGCCCGCAGACACCGTGGCCTGACGTACAACCAGACCCGAGGCTCGCGCCCAGACCCACGATAACACCGCCAATGACGATCATCGCAGGGCTCACAGGAATGGTGAGCGCGGGCATTGAACCCGTGATGGCAAACAGCAGCACAGGGCCAAGGATCATCCCGATCACAAGTGCCACCCGCCAGGACAGCTCTTCGCGATTCTCAAAGAATACGAGTCCGGACATAATGCCGGTCGCGCCAAATATCCGGCCCAAGCCAAGCATCAACAGAACGGCTCCAAGGCCGATCAGGGCCCCGCCACCAAGCGATTGAAACGGTGTGAATGCAGTCTCGAACATCATAGCTTGCATGTCCGAATGCCGAAGATGCGATACAGCGGGCAGAATTTCATGGCTGAAGTCCCGAGCATCACAAGGCCCGCAATTACCGAGATAACCGTCGCAGCTGTTCCGTTGAACATAGCCAACCCGCTTACAAACGGTGCGGCCAGTAGAACGATACCCAAAAGAGCGCGGAAGATGCGGTCAAGGGTGCCTAGATTCGTAGTCATGTCGCTGTCTCCTTTAAAAGATACACCATGAATAGCCCTTTTACGCGTAGGGTTCAGTGACTTTGTCACCAAACCGTCGGATTCATTTAGGCATTATGGTCCGCAAGGGTTTGAAGCTTGCTTCGGTCTTTGAGTGTCACGCTTCCACGCGCCTGCTCGATCCAGCCACGCCGCTGAAACTCCTGCAATTGGCGAGAGATCACTTCCCGCGCCGTGCCAAGTTCGACAGAGAGTTTTTGATGGGTCGTCGAAACTTTGTCAGCATCGCCAGAAAGCTTGATCAATTTGTCCGCAAGCCGCACATCGACCCGTTGAAAGGCGACCTCGTCGATCATCAGGAACAAATCCGTGATCCGCTTGGAAAAGGCTGCAAATACGAAATCCCGAAACGGCTTGGACCCAGCGACCAAATCGTCAAACACCTCGCGCGGCACAGCGGCCGCCTTCACGACCGATTCCGCGATGCCCTCTGCGGAATAGTCATCGTATGCCAAAAGGCAGGCCGTGGTCAGCACACAGCTTTGCCCCGCCTCGATCCGATAGAGGACGATTTGATGGCCCGTCTCCGAGACCTGCTGCACCCGAACGGTGCCATCCAATAGAAACAGCATGTTTTCCGGCGATCGACCCGGACCGAATACCATGGTGTCCTTCGGCACGCTGACGATCGTGCTGCGGTTCGTCAGGAGTTGCTTCGTGGGCAGGTCAAGCCGTGACAGCCCCGGAAATCGCTCGACCCAATCGGCATCAGCGTTCATGTTGTAGCCGTTTCTGATCGCGGAACCTCAAGCGGTGCGATGCGGTCCATCAGCTGCCCGCGATTGGCGGCAATATCTGCAATTGTAAGATCGTCCAGAACCGCCATGAAAGCTGCGGTTGCTTCCTGCATTTTACGGGACAGGATACAGACGCCTATCAAAGGACACGTATTCTTTTCAGGATTGAAACACTCGACCACATCCAGTGGTCCCTCCGTAATCCGGACAACCTCGCCCACGATGATCTCTTCTGGCGGACGGGCAAGACGGAAGCCCCCGTTACGGCCCCTAACAGTCTCAAGATATCCGGCTTTTCCCAATTCATGCACGATCTTCATAATGTGCGGCCGCGAAAGATTATGGATCTGCGCCACATCATCAATGCGCACAAGGTCGGGCGATTTAAGCGCAGCAAGCTGCAGCGAGCGCATCGCGTAGTTGGTATAGCTGGTCAGTTTCATAGGTGCATCCTGTTGTCGCATTAAAAGATACATTCAAACTATTGCTTTTGTAAAGACCCTGCGCTAGATCACCTCAAAGAACTATTTCAAATATAGGAAATAAATGATGACACTCAGAATCGGCGACACCGCCCCCGACTTTTCCGCAGATACAACAACTGGTCCGATTAACTTCCATGACTGGATCGGCGACGATTGGGCGTTCTTTTTCAGCCACCCCGCTGACTTTACGCCCGTTTGCACAACCGAAATGGGCCGGACATCGCAGCTGTCGGAGCAATTCACACAGCGCGGCGTGAAACCCATCGGCCTTTCCACCGATTCGGTAGAAGAGCACATCAAATGGATCGACGATGTAAACGACACCCAGAACACAGACCTGCGATTCCCTATTGTCGCGGATGCGGATCTGACCATCGCCAAGCAATACGACATGATCCACCCGAGCGAGAGCGAAACCGCTGCGGTGCGCTCAGTGTTCATCATTGATCCTGACAAGAAAATCCGCCTTACTATGACCTACCCGATGAGCGTCGGGCGCAACTTTGACGAAATTCTGCGCGTCGTGGATGCGTTGCAAACCGGCGACAAGCACAAGATCGCGACGCCCGCCGATTGGGTGCCAGGGCAGGAAGTCATTATTCCGCCATCGGTCTCTGACGCAGACGCAAAAATCGCTTTCCCGCAGGGATTTGAGACCCTTCGCCCTTACCTGCGCAAAGTAAAAATCTAAACCCTCCCAGCCCGATGGAGAACACTCATGTTTGATGGCTTCACAGCAGAGACATTGGCCCGAATACAATTTGCATTCACCGTGTCGTTCCACATTATCTTTCCTGCGTTCTCCATCGGTTTGGCAAGCTATCTTGCCGTCCTGAACGGGCTTTGGCTGCGCACCCGAGACGAAACTTATCTGACGCTTTTCAACTACTGGAAAAAAATATTTGCCGTAGCTTTCGGCATGGGCGTCGTGTCGGGCATCGTCATGTCGTACCAATTCGGCACCAACTGGTCGGTGTTCTCTGACAAGACAGGTCCGGTGCTTGGGCCGCTTATGGCCTACGAAGTCCTCTCCGCATTCTTTCTGGAGGCGGGGTTCCTTGGCATCATGCTCTTCGGGCGCGAGCGTGTCGGCGACAAGCTGCATATGTTTGCAACAGCCATGGTCGCCTTTGGCACGCTGATGTCCGCGACATGGATCCTGTCGGTAAACTCATGGATGCAGACCCCTGCGGGTTACAGCATCAATGAGTTGGGGCAATTCGTACCCGAGGACTGGTGGAAAATCGTCTTTAACCCCTCATTCCCCTACCGCCTCACGCATATGGTGCTCGCGGCCTACCTGACCACAGCTTTGGTCGTTGGCGGTGTGGGCGGTTTGCATCTTCTGCGCAACCGCGAGGACGCGCCCGCGCGGCGCATGTTCTCGATGGCGATGTGGATGCTTATCGTAGTGGCCCCGTTGCAGATCGCGGCAGGCGACTTTCACGGCATCAACACGTTGGAGCATCAACCCGCCAAAGTAATGGCGATGGAAGGCCACTATGACAGCCACCCTGATGGCGCACCGCTGATCCTGTTCGGTATTCCCAATGCGGAAGAAAAGCGGATCGATTACGCCGTCCAGATCCCCTACCTGTCCAGTATGATCCTCAAGCACCATTGGGATGCCCCGTTGGACGGCTTGGATACCATCCCCGACGACGAAGAGCCCCCCGTGGCGATCGTGTTCTGGAGCTTTCGCGTGATGGTAGGTCTCGGCTTTGCGATGCTCGGGCTCGGGGCATGGGCGGCATGGCGCCGCTTTCGCGGGTCGCTTTATGATACGCCTCTGTTGCACCGCGCCGCGATCGTGATGGGCCCGATGGGCTTTGTTGCAGTTCTCGCAGGCTGGATCACCACCGAGGTGGGCCGCCAGCCATTCACCGTCTACGGCGTACTGCGAACCTCCGACAGTCTGGCACCGGTTGCCGCCCCCGCTGTGGCCGCATCGCTGATCGCCTTCATCGTCGTCTATTTCTTCGTCTTCGGCGCTGGCACCGTGTACCTGCTGCGGATGATGAACAAGGCACCCGCGACGCCAAAGCTTGGCCTGCGCGACGGGCCGATCCGCACCGCTGGCATCACCCCGATCGCCCAAACCAACCCCGACGCCGTCGCAGGCGAATAGGAGCACAGCAATGTTTGAACTTTCCTTTATCTGGGCGGGCATCATCGCATTCGCCGTCCTGACCTACGTGATCCTCGACGGGTTCGATCTGGGCGTTGGCATCTTGTTTCCCCTTGCCGACGGGGAGCGGGAGAAGGCCACGATGATGAATTCCATCGCGCCCATCTGGGACGGCAACGAGACGTGGCTGGTTCTGGGCGGCGGCGGCTTGTTCGCGGTCTTTCCACTGGCTTACGCCGTCATCATGCCCGCGCTCTATATGCCGATCATCCTGATGCTGCTCGCGCTGATCTTTCGCGGCGTTGCCTTTGAGTACCGCTGGCGCACCAAGCACGGGAAATACATCTGGGATGCCGCGTTCTTTGGCGGGTCTATCGTCGCCGCCTTCATGCAAGGCATCGCACTTGGTGCATTGGTGCAGGGCATCGAAGTTGCGGACCGCGCCTACGCAGGGGGCTGGTGGGACTGGCTCAGCGTATTCTCGATTCTGACGGGCGTCGCAGTCGTTGTCGGCTACGCCCTCTTGGGCGCGACTTGGATCATCCTGAAAACCGAGAACGCCCTGCAACGCCGCATGCAAAACTATGCGTGGTATCTGGGTGCTGGCACTTTGGTCTTTATCGGCGCGGTTAGTATCCTGACCCCGTTCCAGGACCCCGAGTATTTTCAGCGCTGGCTGAACCTGCCCGGAAGCATCTTCAGCGTGATTATGCCCGGCGCGGTTCTCGCGGCTGCTTGGGCACTGTTTGCAGGTCTGAACGCGGGCAAAGATGCGCAGCCGTTCCTCGCAGCACTGAGCCTCTTTGTGCTGTGCTTCATCGGTATCGGGATCAGCTTTTATCCCAACATCATCCCCCCCAGCCTGAGCATCGCCGAGGCCGCAGCCCCTGATGAAAGCCTGCGCTTTGCGCTTGTTGGAACAGTCGTGCTGGTGCCGATGATCCTCGCCTACACCGCCTACGCATATTGGGTGTTTCGGGGGAAAATCGATCCCGAAGAGGGGTATCACTGATGACCTACGCAACAGTGCGAAAGCTTGGATGGTTCATCGCGATCTGGGTTGCGAGCGTCGCAGCTCTCGGGGTTGTCGCATATGCCATCCGGCTCGCCATCCACACCTGAAATTCCCAATGCAAACAAGGAGCAGAAAAATGCGCCTCTCGAAGCTTTTTACATCGGCGGCATTGTCGCTGGGCATGGCAACAGCAGCCCATGCCGAAGACCCTGCCAAGCTCATCACCATCCTGACCTCGGCAGAGCCACAAACACAGCTTATGGCCATGGTTTTGACAATGAACGCCAAGAACGCTGGCGCCGAGGCAGAGGTCCTGCTCTGCGGCCCAGCAGGCGACATTGCGCTTGCCGATGCACCCGCGTCCGCAACAACAGGTCAGCCCCCAAGGATGCCAGCCCGCAGGGTTTGATGAAGATGCTCATGGCAAAGAAAGACCTCAAGGTTCAGGTCTGCGCCATCTACCTGCCCGGCAAAGGGATGGACGCCTCGGTGTTGCTTGACGGTGTAACTGCCGCCGCACCGGACGCCATGGGCGCAGCAATCGTCGACGCAAACACCACCGTAATGAGCTTTTGACAATCCGAACCGCTCCGCAGGGTGACAATTCCCAGCGGAGCGGTTCCTCGAATTGGCATACTTTGCCGATCCGACATCCTTGCAGTTTCCCGCCTCCGCGTGCAGCATCCCTAAGACCAGCCTGAGCAATAGGTCTGGCATTTTGCACAATGCTCCAAAGCCTGAAACACCAAGAGAACTGATTGATATGAGCGCCGAAATTCAGCGTAACAAACAGCAGGCCGTGGTTCGCGGTTTCATGCTGCGATGCCCGTCTTGCGGCGTTGGAAAGACACTGCACAGATACCTTAAGGTGAAGGACTGCTGTGACCATTGCGGCTTGGAACTGCATCATGCCAGCGTTGACGATGGCCCTGCATATTTCACACTGATGGTCGTTGTGGCGGTCATCTTCCCCTTATTTGCGATCATCTATGCAAATTTTGACCCGAACCCGCTCGTTGTGGCGATCTCAATGATGGCGCTGGCCACAGCCCTTGCGCTTTTTCTTCTACCGCGTGTGAAGGGCGTGTTCATCGGATTGCAGTGGGCTTCGCGACTTCACGGCTTTTGAAACGCCTTCGCCCAAGTTCCGGTAATGAGGAAGGCGTTGTCAGACCCACAGATAAACGTCAGTGTTGGCGTCCTCCGCACGGAAGACGATATAAATCCTTCCTCCAAGCCAATTCGCGCCCTTCACATCCGTCATGTCTCTAGCGTAGCTTTATCTGACCAATCCTGAAAGAGAGCGTCCCGATGATCACCCTCCAATTCCTTCTCACGGCCCTCGTGGTCGTGATCGCTCCGGGCACAGGGGTGATCTACACGCTGGCGCTGGGCCTGGGCCAAGGTCGACGCGCCGCACTTTGGGCCGCGCTCGGTTGCACTTTCGGGATCGTGCCGCATCTGGCGGCAGCAACACTGGGTCTGGCCGCGATCCTGCACACCTCCGCCGTGCTGTTTACAGTGATGAAATGGGCAGGCGTTGCTTATCTGCTCTACATCGCGTGGCAGACCCTCAAAGACGGCGGCGCGCTTAGCGTGGACGCCACCCGCAGCGCTCAATCGGGCTGGCAAATTGCACGGCGCGGGGCGCTCATCAACATCCTCAACCCCAAACTCTCGATCTTCTTTCTGGCCCTGCTGCCCCCATTCCTGTCAGGCACAGCCGCCACAGCCACAATCGAGATGGCCCTGCTGGGCGCAGTCTTCATGGCCATGACATTTGCCGTCTTCATCCTTTACGGCACTTTCGCTGCTGCCGCCCGCCATTGGCTGCTGGGCTCTGAGCGCGCCATGAAATGGCTCAGCCGCTCCTTCGCCACCATCTTCGCCGCCCTCGCGGGTCGCTTGGCACTGGAGCGCGCCTGATGCCTCACATCCCCCGCTCACCGCTGATCCTCGGCCTCGCAGGTCTGCTGCCCTTCCTCTGGGGCGCGGCCGCCACCATGTCGCCTGACCTCAACCAATGGATCATGTCCGCGCTACACCCGCGCATGACCGCACCGCACGTACAACTGTTCTATGGTGCAATCATCCTGTCGTTCATGTCGGGCGTGCTCTGGGGTTTCGCCACCAAAGCCGACGGCTCCCGCGAAACCCTCGGCTACATCCTATCGGTACTCCCCGCGCTCTGGGCTTTCTTCACTACGGGCGGCGGCCCCACGTCGGCGGCCCTCAATCTGATGATCGGCTTCGCGGCGCTGCTGATCCTCGACATGACCTTTGCCCGCTGGGGTCTGGCACCCCCATGGTGGATGCCCCTGCGCCTGCTGCTGACAGGGATCGTCCTGATCTGCCTTGCTGTCACGGCATTTGCATGAGCGATCCCGACACACTCAAGGTCTACGCTACCCAAGCCGCCGACTACGCCGCTTTTTCCAGCGATCACCTCTCCCGTGACCCGCTGCTCACCGCATTTATCGCGGCACTGCCCGCAGGCGGCCATGCCCTCGATCTAGGCTGCGGGCCGGGTGCTGCGGCCGCCGTTATGGCAGGCGCGGGCCTGCACGTCCACGCCACCGATGCCGTGGCGGAAATGATCGCGCTGGTCCCCGCACACCCACACATCCGCGCCGAAGTGCATACCTTTGACCAGATCAGTGGCACGGACCTCTACGACGGTATCTGGGCTAACTACAGCCTCCTGCATGCCCCGCGCGAACAGCTGCCCACTATCCTGCGCGCCCTGCATACCGCCCTCAAATCAGGCGGCCAGCTCCACATCGCCATGAAACTCGGCGACACTACCGATCGCGACAGCATCGGCCGCCAGTACACCTATGTGACCGAGGCCGAACTGCGCAGCCTGCTTACTGCCGCAGGCTTCACGCCCACCAAAAAGCACGAAGGACGCGACAAAGGGCTGGACGGCACCTATGCCGATTGGATAGCACTCGCCGCATATGGCTAGACTCTTCGCATACACAGACGGCGCCTGTTCAGGCAATCCCGGCCCCGGTGGCTGGGGCGCACTCATGCAAGCAATGGATGGCGATACTGTCGTCAAAGAGCGTGAGCTTAAAGGCGGTGAGGCCAATACCACGAACAACCGCATGGAACTGCTGGCGGCGATCCACGCGCTTGAAGCACTCGAGCGCGACACAGAGATCACACTGGTCACAGACAGCAACTACGTCAAAAACGGTATCACAGGCTGGATCTTTGGCTGGAAGAAAAACGGCTGGAAAAACGCCGCGAAAAAGCCCGTCAAAAACGCCGAGCTGTGGCAGCGTCTGGATGCCGCGAACGCCCGCCACCGCGTCACATGGGAATGGGTAAAGGGCCACGCAGGCCACCCCGAGAACGAACGCGCAGATGCGCTGGCCCGCGCTGGCATGGCCCCGTTCAAACCCAAATGAAACAGATCGCCTGCCCCGTGGCCCTGCACCCTGATGGGGCCACCCGCCGTATCGCGGTATACCAAGACCCCACAGGTGGCCTGAAGCTCGCCCACACGATCACCCCCTCCCCCCAAGACGCCGCAGGCAAGGCCGCCCGCCTCCTCTTTGCCATGAGCGCGCTTGAAACCCGCGCGGCTCTTCCCATCGGCACGTTGGCGACCAGTAGCCAGATGTGGCACTTCGCCCTCTGCCGCATTGTGCCGCCTGTGCGGGAGCAATGGAAGCACCTGCACGCTGATGCAGGCACACTCCTACACTGGACATGGATGCCCCTTGGTGCACCACTCGCAGGGCTAGGCCCCGCAGACACAAGCGCACTTGCGTGGATCAGGTCCACCTTATGAGCCTCATCGATTTCCTCGACTACGCCTCCGTCATCGTCTTTGCGATCACGGGTGCGCTGGTGGCCAGCCGCGCCCAGCTTGATCTGGTGGGCTTTGCCTTCATCGCCTGCCTGACTGCGGTGGGCGGCGGCACCATCCGCGACATCCTGCTGGACCGAAATCCCATCTTCTGGATCGCCCAACCCGCATATCTTGCCGCCGCCGCAAGTGCTGCCCTCATCATCTTCTTTACCGCCCACCTGCTCCAATCCCGCCTACGCACCATCATCTGGCTCGATAGCCTCGCCCTCGCCGTGGCTGTGGCCGCAGGTACTGGCGTCGCAATCAGCCTCGAGCAAGGTCCCACAATCACCGTGCTCATGGGTATCGTCACGGGCTGCATGGGAGGTCTGATGCGCGACGTGGTCGTGGGTGATGTTCCGGTGGTCCTGAAACAGGGTGAGCTTTACGTCACTGCCGCCTTCGCAGGGGCCGCGACAACCGTGCTGCTCAACAGCTACTTTCCCGATATCCCGTACAGCCTGCTCATAGGTGCAGCTATCACGTGGACGCTGCGCGCTGGATCTATCTACTTCGGCTGGCATCTGCCCGTCTACAAAAGCACCCCGCCAAAATCCTGAGCCTGTTTCTTTTGGTCAAAAATATCCCGGGGGAATTGGCCAAAGGCCAAGGGGGCAGCGCCCCTATTCCATCACTTGCGCCAATGAAACGGCACAATGATCAATGCGCCAATCGACGACACAATCGCGTTCACTCCCGGCGAGGCAAACCCGAACCCGAACATCAACCGCACGAAATAGAACACGAACGCGCCACCGATGCAGATAATGATCGACTGTAGAATCCCGTTGTGCGTGAATTCGGTCTTCTCGGCGAGGTAGCCAACGATCCCCGCAATCACAACTGTGCCAATCATCGTGGGAAACATTGCGCTCTATCCTTTGCCTAGGTCTGTACCAACTGCAATCTGCATGCCGCGCTGGAACACGTCCACATCCTGCGCGCCCTTGCCCGCCTTTTGCAAGCGCGTCAGCGCCACAGCACCCTGCCCGCACGCGACATGCAACTGATTATCCAGCACCATACCCGATGGCCCTGAACCATCTATAACGTGCGATCCCAGTACCTTGATGCGCACCCCGTCCAATTCAAACCACGCTCCCGGAAAGGGCGACAGACCACGGATCAGACGGTCGACCTCAGCTGCAGAACAGCTCCAGTCGATCCGCGCTTCGGCCTTGTCGATCTTCTCGGCATAGATCACGCCGTCTTCGGGCTGCATCTGCGGCTCCAGATCATCCAGCCCGCCCAGCGCTTCCACAATGAGCCGCGCACCCATGTCCGCCAGCCGGTCATGCAATTGCGCCGTGGTCTCTTGTGTCCCGATATCCAGTGTATCGCGCAGCAGCACAGGGCCGGTATCCAGTCCGGCCTCCATCTGCATGATGCACACACCCGTCTGCGCATCCCCCGCCATGATCGCGCGGTGAATGGGTGCTGCCCCGCGCCAGCGCGGAAGCAGGCTCGCATGAATGTTCAAACACCCCCGCGCAGGTGCGTCCAATATTGCCTGCGGCAGGATCAGCCCGTAAGCCACCACAACCGCAACATCGGCCTCCAGCGCAGCAAAGTCAGCCTGTGCCTCGACCGACCTGAGCGATACAGGTGTCCGCACTTCTAACCCCAATGCCTCGGCGCGTGCGTGCACAGGCGACGGGCGGTCCTTTTTGCCCCGTCCCGCAGGTCTGGGCGGCTGGGAGTAGACGGCGGCAATCTCGTGACCCGCTTCCACCAATGCGTCCAGAACCCCCACCGAGAAGTCTGGCGTGCCCATAAATACAATGCGCATCAGTTCACCCGTTCATCTTGCGTGCACGCTTGATGAGCATGTCGCGCTTTACCTTGCTCAGGCGGTCAAAATACATCTTGCCGTCCAAGTGGTCGATCTGGTGCTGCACACTGGTGGCGTCCAACCCGACAAAGTCACGCTCGATGATGCTGCCCGTCTCGTCGAGGTAGCGCACCCGAACGCCGCGCGGACGCGATACTTTCGCCGAGACACCCGACAAACAGGGCGAGGCTTCCTCGTGCACATTCATAATGGCCGAGGCGTCAATGATTTCGGGGTTGGCCAGCCTGATCCGCTTGTCGCGCGCCTCGGACGTGTCCACTACGGCAAGCCGCTGCATCACGCCGATCTGTGGCGCGCCAAGACCCACACCCGGCATGGCGTCCATCGTCTCGATCATGTCGTCCCAGATGGCGCGTGTCTCGTCGCTCACTTCTGTGACTTCTTCGCACTTGGTCCGCAACCGCTTGTCAGGCCAGCTCAATATCTTGCGCACACTCATGCCGCATACTCCGCTTCCAATGCCGCACGGGCGTCCGCATCCAGATGATCGAAAGTCACCACCCCGTCGAGGTGGTCCAACTCATGCTGCACACATGCCGCGGCAAACCCGTTGAAACTCTGCACATACCGCCCGCCATTCAATCCTGTCCACACCATCTGGACCTGCGCTGGGCGCGAAATCTCGGCGCTCACACCCGGAATGCTCAGGCAGCCTTCCGCGTTACTCGCCCGCTCCTCGCTCACTTCCATCAGCATCGGGTTGATACAGACGATCGGATCGGGCTTGCCCTCTTTCCAGCCTGTGTCCATCACAAAAATCCGAACCATCGCGCCGACCTGCGGCCCCGCCAATCCGCGACCGGGCGCGTCGTACATGGTCTCCAGCATATCCGCCGCCAGCGCTTCAATCTCGGGCGTGATCGCCTCGACTGGCGCACAAATCTCGGTCAATCGCGCATCGGGCCACTGAACAATCGGCAGCACGCTCATCCGCGGGCCAGCTCGCGCTTGAATTTAACCATCTTGCGCGTCAGCATCTGCCGCTTGAGCGGTTTGAGGTAGTCGATGAAGAGCTTGCCATCGAGGTGGTCAATCTCGTGCTGCACACAAGTGGCCCACAAACCGTCCATCGCCTCCCGCTGCTCGTTGCCATCACGGTCGATCCACGTGACTTCGACTTCAGCAGGGCGCGTCACATCGGCAAACTGCTCGGGCAGGCTCAGACAGCCTTCCTCATAGGTGTTCAGCTCCTCGGAGCTCGCCACGATCTGCGGGTTGAACATCACCAGCGGGCGCGGCTTCTCACCTTGCTCCTTGACGCAATCAAGCACGACAAGACGGCTCAGCACACCCACCTGCGGTGCGGCCAGCCCAACACCGGGCGCGTCATACATCGTCGCCAGCATGTCATCGGCCAGCGTGCGCAGATCATCGGTGATGTCCTCCACAGCGGCACAGGTTTTCTTGAGGCGCGGATCGGGGTGATAAAGAATAGGGCGTTTCATGCAAAACCATGTAGGCCATGGCCCCCTCTGCCGCAAGCAGGGCTTGCACATAAGTCTGGCACAGATACCTTGGCGCCAAACCCAGCAGGAGAGACAGTATGAGCTTTGACACCCCCATTGAACGCCGCGGCACCCATTGTGTGAAATGGGACGGGATGGAGAGCATTTACGGCGTCCCCGCCGATACAGGCATCTCCATGTGGGTCGCGGATATGGATTTCGCCGCCGCCCCCGTAATCCAGCAGGCCGTGCAGAATATGGTCGATCACGGCGTATATGGCTACTTCGGCGACGACAGCAAATACCGCGCGGCGATCCAGTGGTGGATGAAAGAGCGCCACGGTTGGGACCTTGATCCCGCGCACATCTTCACCACCCATGGCCTTGTGAACGGCACGGCCATGTGCGTCGATGCCTTCACCGAGAAAGGTGACGGCGTGGTCCTCTTCACCCCCGTTTATCACGCCTTTGCCAAAGTCATTAAGGCGGCCGAGCGTGAGGTGGTCGAGTGTCAGATGGTCCGACGCGATGGCCGCTACCACATGGATTTCGACGCCTATGACGCGCAGATGACAGGCAATGAAAAAATGGTCATGCTCTGCTCGCCGCACAATCCGGGTGGCACCGTCTGGACGGTAGAAGAACTCGAGCAAGTCGCCGCCTTCGCCAAGCGTCACGATCTGATCCTTGTTTCCGACGAGATTCACCATGATCTGGTGATGCCAGGCCATAAACACACCGTCATGGCCAATATCGAGGGCGTCTCCGACCGCCTCGTTATGATGACCGCCACGACCAAGACGTTCAACATCGCTGGGTCACACTCTGGCAACGTCATCATCGCCGATCCCGTCCTGCGCGAGAAATTCGCCGCACGGATGGCAGCACTTGGTCTCTCGCCCAACAGCTTTGGTCTCTTTATGGCTACCGCCGCCTACTCTCCCGAAGGGGCCAAATGGGTGGACGAGATGGTGGAATACCTCGACGGCAACCGCCGCCTCTTTGATGAAGCGGTGAACGCTATCCCAGGTCTCAAATCCATGCCTCTGGCCGCAACATACCTCGCATGGGTCGACTTCGAAGATACAGGTATGAGCCGCGAGGAATTCACCAAACGAGTCGAGCAGGGTGCAGCCATCGCCGCCAATCACGGCCCGACTTTTGGTTCAGGCGGTGAGACATTCCTGCGTTTCAACATCGCCACACCCCGTGCACGGGTTGAGGAAGCCTGCGAACGGCTGGCTGAGGCCTTCAAAGACCTGCAATAACAAGGAAGGGCGCTCTGGATCAGGGCGCCCTCTTCACTCCGCGGATGAGAAATCCTCAGCGCGGCGCAGCTGCCTGCGCTTCTGTTTCGTGCTCTGTTACCACAGCATATTTCACCGCAGCCGAGCGTTTGATCGTGAAGATATGTTCGCCCTTCTCACTCTCACAGCGGGTGATCAGACATTGGTGCAGGTGATCGGCCCCGTCATAAAGGTCTACTACGCCTTCCAACACGGGCACATCCACACCAGCAACCGCAAACCCCGATGCCCAACTGCGCAAGACGGGATAATAGACGCCCGCGGCCTTCACACACAGGTTGGATGCGCGCTCAGGATGGCGCATCCGCGGCTTGGCCAGTCCTGCCTCGAACCCTTTGGGCAAAAATACGTCCATGATTCTTCTCCCGTTGCTTGAAATAAGAGTTGTACTGAAAGTTATCTAAAGCAACCAATATTTGAAATTTTGTTTCGTCTGTGTATTTCTGCACGCCTCCTGCGCGCGCAGCTCCCTTAGACTCCTAAACCCCGAAGGTTACATGTTTATGAAAGTTTGAAAGAGGAGACGGACATGGGATTGCTGATCGACGGCGAATGGCACGACAAATGGTACGACACCAAAGAAACAGGCGGCGCGTTCAAGCGCTCTGAGGCTGGGTTTCGCAACTGGATCACGATCGACGGCAGCGCAGGCCCCAGCGGCGAGGGCGGCTTCAAAGCGGAGGCTGGTCGCTACCACCTCTACATCAGCCACGCGTGCCCCTGGGCACACCGCACCATGATCTTCCGTACGCTCAAAGGGCTCGAAGACATGATCGACGTCTCTGTTGTGCACCCCGACATGCTCGGTGATGGCTGGACGTTCGGCTCGGATTTTGAGGGAGCCACAGGGGACCGCCAGTTCGACCTTCCCTTCGCGCGCAACATCTACACCCGCGCTGTACCAGATTTCACAGGGCGCGTGACCGTGCCGATCCTGTGGGACAAAGAACGCGGCACCATTGTCTCCAACGAATCGTCCGAGATCATTCGCATGTTCAATAGCGCCTTCAATGATCTCACTGGCAACACCGATGACTACTGGCCCGAAGCGCTGCGCGACCAGATCGAGGAGATCAACACCCGCATCTACGACACGCTGAATAACGGCGTTTACAAATCAGGCTTCGCAACCACGCAAGAGGCCTATGACGCAGCAGTGCATCCCCTTTTTGAAACGCTTGACTGGATCGAGGAAATCCTGTCGCGCAACCGCTACCTGACGGGCGATACATTGACCGAGGCGGACTGGCGGATGTTCACTACCATCGTGCGCTTTGATCTGGTCTATCACCAGCATTTCAAATGCAACCGTGCGCGGATCGTGGATTACCCCAATCTATGGGGCCATACGCGTGAGCTGTTCCAGATGGACGGCATCGCGCAGACAGTGAATTTTGACCATATCGTGCGCCACTATCACTATAGCCACGAGACGATTAACCCCAACCGCATCATCCCGATCAATCCAAAACCTGACTGGCAGGCGCCCCACGAAAGGGGCTAGCTGGCCTCACGCTCCGCACCGTAATGCGCCACCATCGCCGCCAGATCTTCTGGCGGCGTACCGCTTTGAACAAAGGCCCGCGCATTGGCCGAATGGGCGAAAATGGAGCCGTCCGAGAAAAAGGTGGTATTGGTCACGAAAATCACCCGCGCTGAAGGGTGCCGATAATTGGCATAATCCGAGATAGCGAGCGCCGATCCGTCCTCGATCACCAGATCAAGAATGATGATATCCACTTCTGTCTCGCTCAAGTATTCAATCGCATCTGTCTGACCTCTAGCACTTTTGACCTGCATTCCCTGACGCACCAGATGCCGCTCCCAGACCGTGGCCAATTCGGCAACGCTCTCGACAATCAGAACACGTGTTGTATCGGGTGCCGACATAGAAAAAGAGGCCTTTCCACCGGAACAGAGGCAATCGCTGAACAATAAAACTAGATATGCCACACTAGTGTCAGTAAAATCATACAGTGGCTAGCACCAACTTGGCACTTCACAGTTTCGGCACCCTGAAAACAGGCTGATTTCAGCCGTCACAACAGCAAAGCACCAAATTTTGACCACAAAAACACGAGATCATGGCGGCGGTCTGGACGCCGCAGCACGCCAATTCGGCGGTGCGCGTGCTGAATGGATTGATCTTTCCACGGGTATTAATCCCGTAGCTTACCCCATTGGCGCGATTGAAACTGATGCATGGACAGCCCTGCCAGACCACGCGGCGCAAACTGCACTCACCGATGCAGCGCGTCAATTCTGGGACGTCCCGCCGCAGGCTGCACTCCTCGCCACCCCTGGTGCATCTGCGCCGATTGCGATGATTCCCCGCTTGCGCGAGACAGGCCGCGTCCACATTGCTTCCCCCACCTATAACGAACACGCTGCCGCATTTACCGCTGCGGGCTGGACTGCCACGGCGACACGACAAGACGCGGATGCCCAAGTCATCGTGCATCCCAACAACCCCGACGGCCGCCTGTTCACAGCAACCGATCTCACCGCTCCCCTGCGCATCATCGACGAGAGCTTTTGTGACGTGACCCCCGCTGCCTCACTGATCCCGCAAGCCGCAACCGACGGCACGCTTGTTCTCAAGAGCTTTGGAAAATTCTGGGGACTGGCGGGGCTGCGCCTTGGATTCGTGGTGGGCGATCCCGATCTCGTGGCGGAGCTGGCACAGATGCTGGGTCCATGGCCCGTGGCTGGCCCCGCTTTGCGCATCGGAGCTACGGCCCTGAACGATCCCGATTGGGCCTCTGAAACCCGCGAGCGCCTGACGGCGGACAGCGCACGCCTCGATACGCTCTTGCAAGGCGCAGGCGCAGCGACTGTCGGCGGCACAACGCTCTTCCGTCTTTATGAGGTCGAGGATGCGGCCCGCTGGCAAACGCATCTTGCCCGCCACCACATCTGGAGCCGCGTGTTCCCTTACAACGCCCGCTGGTTGCGCTTGGGCCTACCTGCGCCGCACCAATGGCCCCGCCTTGAGGCAGCACTCGAATGAATACAGCTGCTATCCTTGTGATTGCCCTTCTTCTGGATGCGACCTTTGGAGAACCGAAATGGCTTTGGGACCGCCTGCCCCATCCCGCCGTTCTCATGGGCCGCACAGTTGGGGCCTTGGACCGCCGCCTCAACCAAGGGTTCATGGGTATCCTGCGAGGCCTGCTCGCGGTCGCCACCCTGATGGGTGGTGCATACCTCATCGGCTATGTGCTTTCCCTCTTGGGCCCTATCGTTGAGTTCATCCTCGCTGCGATCCTGCTGGCCCAGCGCTCGCTTGTGCAACACGTTGCCGCCGTGGCCGATGGCCTGCGCACCTCACTTGAGGATGGCCGCAACGCAGTTGCCATGATCGTGAGCCGCGACACCTCCGCAATGGATCAATCCGCTGCGACCCGCTCCGCGATTGAGAGTGCGGCCGAAAACATGTCCGATGGCGTCATCGCCCCCGCCTTCTGGTTCCTTGTCGGCGGCTTGCCCGCGCTGATGGTCTATAAAATCGTCAACACCGCCGACAGCATGATCGGCTACCGCACGCCGAAATACGAGCAGTTCGGCAAAGCTGCCGCCCTCATGGACGATGCCCTCAATCTTATTCCCTCCCGACTAACCTGCTTGCTCATCGCTGTGCCCGCAGGCGTGCTGGGCCAGTGGCGCGAGATTGGCACGGAGGCCCGCCAGCACCGCTCCCCCAATGCAGGCTGGCCCGAGGCGGCCATGGCCCGCGCAATTGGTGTGGCTTTGGCAGGTCCGCGCGCCTATGATGGCCGAATGCAGGATTTTCCGTGGGTCGGCGGCGCGGGTAAGCGCCACGCAGGCCCTACGGATATTGATGCGGCTCTGGGCAAGCTTTGGCAGGCATGGGGCATATTTCTGGGGCTGACGGTTGTGCTGGCCCTGTTCGGATATTGAAACGATCAAAGGTTGCTCATGCGCTCTACACTTTTCGCCGCTCTGATGGCCCTCGCCCCTGTTTCTGCTCTGGCCGCGAGCTGCGGCGGTGGCTTTAATGCCTTCAAACAGGGCCTGATCGCTGAAGCACCCAGACACGGTGTCTCAAAGGACGTCGCGACCAAATTCCTCGCTGGCGTGCGCGCCGATCCGGCAGTCCTGCGCGCAGACCGCTCACAAGGGGTGTTCCAACGCCCCTTCGTGGACTTCTCCCGCCGCCTGATCTCGAACGATCGCATCAACCGTGGCCGCGCCAACGGCAAGAAATACAATTCCATCTTCAACCGGATCGAACAGCGCTACGGCGTGGACCGTGGCGTGCTGCTGGCCTTCTGGGCGTTCGAGACGGACTACGGCGCGATCCAAGGCGACTTCAACACCGCCAATGCGCTGGTGACGCTGGCCCATGACTGCCGCCGCCCACAGCTCTTTCGACCGCAAATCTTCGCTGCGATGGAGCTGTACCAACGCGGCGATATGGACCCTGCGCGGACCACGGGTGCGTGGGCAGGTGAGATCGGCATGGTGCAAATGCTGCCCCGCGACATCATCGAGAACGGCACGGACGGCGATGGCGATGGCCACGTCTATCTCAAAACCTCCGCCCCTGATGCGCTCATGTCAGGCGGCAAAATGCTAAAATCGCTGGGCTGGCGCAAGGGTCAGCCTTGGATTGATGAAGTCACCGTCCCCGCCAATTTCGACTGGTCGCTGAGCGGTCTGGAAACAACCAAACGCGCCTCCGAATGGGCAAAGCTGGGGATTAAGCCACGCGATGGTAGGCTCGCCAATCTGCCGGCCTCCCTGATCCTGCCCCAAGGGCGCAAAGGACCAGCCTTCCTCGCCTACCCTAACTTCAACGTCTATTTCGAATGGAACCAGAGCTTTACCTACGTGCTCACCGCCGCCTATTTCGCGACCCGTCTGAACGGCGCACAGGTCTTTAATGCAGGCAATCCTGAAAAAGGTCTCAGCGGCAACCAGATGAAGCGTTTGCAACGCGCGCTGCAAAAACGCGGCTATAACGTTGGCAAGGTCGATGGCATCCTCGGTGCCAATACCCGCAAAGCGGTACAGCGCGAACAAGCGCGCCTTGGTGTTCCCGCCGATGCATGGCCTACACCCGCACTGCTCTCGAAACTCGAAGGACGCCAGCCATGAGCCTGAAACTCTCTGCCGCGACGATGGTCGCCAACGCGCGTGCCCGCATCGAAGAGATCGAGACACCAGACGCCATTGCCATGGTGAATGACCCCTCGGTGCAAATCGTGGACCTGCGCGACCCGCGCGAACGCGAGCGCACAGGCTTTATCCCGGGTTCTTTCCACTGTCCGCGTGGCATGCTCGAATTCTGGGTCGATCCCGACAGCCCCTATTTCAAGGATGTCTTTGCGCAGGATAAAAAGTTCGTCTTCCACTGCGCCTCTGGCTGGCGCTCTGCCATCTCGGTCGCAACGCTCCAGGACATGGGCTTTGACGCGGCGCACATCAAAGAGGGATTTAGCACGTGGGAGAAAGCAGGCGGCCCTGTGGAACAGGTGAAGCCTAAGGCCTGATCGCAAACCGCTGGCCATCTTCGGTCAGCATCACCAGCCGCCCGTGGCTGCGCACAAAACGGTCACAGCGGCTGCGCCCGTTGCGGTAGGCGATGCAAATCTCGTCCTCGCCCACCGTAAACTGGCCAAACGCCGTGCCGCCATTGTCGGGATAGGTATAGCTATAGGCGCCGCCCACCGAATAATGCGACACACCGCCTTCATAGAACTCCAGTGTACGCCCCGCCGTCATCTCGGTCAGCTCGGCACGGCTCAGCACCGTGTCCCCGCTCAAAGCGGCAAAATCATCGGCCCAAACGGCCACAGGCCAGATCATCAAAAGAAATAGAATACGCATGCGGCCACGCTAGGCTGCAAAACACGCCCGCGCCAGACACAATTATGCGACCATCTGGCTCGCCTTCTTGAGATCGACCGAAACAAGCTGGCTCACGCCCTGCTCTGCCATCGTCACACCGAACAGACGGTCCATCCGCGCCATCGTCACCGCGTGGTGCGTGATGATGAGGAACCGCGTGTCCGTCTGGCGGCACATCTCGTCCAGCAGATCGCAGAAGCGCGTCACGTTGGCATCATCCAGCGGGGCGTCCACCTCATCCAGCACGCAGATCGGCGCAGGATTTGCGAGGAACACGGCAAAAATCAGCGCCATCGCGGTCAGCGTCTGCTCGCCACCCGACAGCAGGCTCAGGGTGCTCAACTTCTTGCCCGGTGGTTGGCACATAATCTCCAGCCCCGCCTCCAGCGGGTCGTCGGATTCGACCATCACAAGGTTCGCCTCACCACCGCCAAACAGATGTGTGAAAAGCGTACTGAAGTTGGCATTCACCTGCTCGAAGGCCGTCAGCAAACGCTCGCGCCCTTCCTTGTTGAGACTGGCAATGCCAGAGCGCAACGTCTTGATCGCCTCTTCCAGATCGCTCTTCTCTGTGACCAACGTGTCGTGCTCTTCTTGCACCTCCTTCGCGTCTTCTTCGGCGCGCAGATTGACCGCACCCAGCGCATCGCGCTGTCGCTTGAGACGGTTTACATCGGCCTCCAGCACATCCGCCGCAGGCATCTGGTCGGGATTCACATCCAGCTGGGTAAGCAACTGGTTCGGGGTAAGCTGCTGATCCTCTGCAATCCGTTCGGCGGCCGCGGCGACAGTCTCCTTTGCTGCATCACTGCGCGCCTCGGACCGCGCCCGCGCCTCCCGCGCCTCGGAGGCCGCGCGCTCTGCCTCACGCTCTGCCAATGTGGCATCCCGCAACGTGCCTTCGGCAGTGGTGAGCTTGTCTATCGCCTCCGCACGGCGCGCCTCGGACTTGGTGATTTCACCGCTCAGTTCATCGCGTTTTGCGGCGATTTCGGCAGGGGCCGCACCCGCTTCCTTTAGCTCCGCTTCGGAGGCCGTCTTGCGTTCCACTAGCTCTGCGCTGCGCTTTTCTGCGGTCTCCAGACGGTGCCGCCAGCCGCTCAGCTCCTTGGTCACCTCTTGCGCGCGCTTCAACCGGGCGTCGCCTTCGCGGCGCAGCTCGTCATGGTTGGAGCGGCGTGACATCATCGTGATCCGCGCGGCCTCGACCGTCATGCGCAGGTCTTCCACAGCCGCACGCGCATCGCCCAAATCCCCAAGATCAGCCAAGGCGCGCTCCGCCTCCAGCACACGGGCGCGCGCGCCCATCGCCTCTTCCTCATGGCGCGTCACGGCAAGGCCAAGGCTCTCCAGACGCCCCGCCGCGAGGTTGCGGTCCGCCTCGACACGGCTCAGCGCACGGCCCGCATCAGCGACCATACGGTCGGCATCGCGGCGCGCTTCGCGGGCGCGTTTGTCAGCATCGGCCTGTGCGGCCAGTTGCGCAGTAAGCGCATCATGCGCGGCGCGCGCGCCCTCGGCACGCTGGCTCGCTTGCTCCAACCCCTGCTTAAGCACTTCAAGACGGTTAAGCTGCTGCAATCGCAACGCCGCCGCCGAAGGCGCATCCTCGGCCCATGCACGAAACCCGTCCCAGCGCCACAAATCCCCCTCCAGCGAAACAAGCCGCTGACCAGGCCGCAACGCCGCTTGCAAACGCGGCCCCTCGTCTGCATCGACCAGCCCGATCTGGCCCATGCGGCGGTCCAGCACATCAGGGCAGGAGACATGATTGGTGAGCGGCGTAACACCCTCGGGCAACGCCTGAGGCTGCGCATAGGCGGCAAGTGCGGACCAACCCGACGGCCCGTCCGCATCCACTTCGGGCGCGCGTAGATCATCCGCAAGTGCTGCGCCCAGAGCCTTCTCGAACCCGTGTTCTACCTGCAAACGGTCAAGGATCTGACCGCCCTCTGCCGTGTCACGCTCCACCAATTTGGCCAAGGCTCCTGCCTCGGCGCGCAACGCATTCATCTCGCCCTCGGCTTCGGACCGTTCGGCCCGCGCTTCCGCCTCTCGCGTTTGCGTCGCGGCACGCGCCTCCTCGGCACTGACCAGCGCTTCTTCGGCCGCCTGCGCCGCCGCCTGTGCTGCCGCCTCAGCCGCTGTCGCCGTCTCGAAATCCGATGCGGCTTTGGCCAGTGCGGCTTGACTGGCGGTCACCGCTTCACGTGCGCGCGTCGCATCCGCTTCGGATTTGCTCTGCGTTTTGCGGCTGTCCTCCAGCAAACGCTCTGCACTGCCATAGCGCGCAGCAAGACGTGCCACATCCTCGGTCTGCTGACCCAGATCACCTTCACGGGCCTGCAGTATGGCCGCCGCCTCGCGGGCTGTTTCGGCCGCCGCCTCAAGGGCCTCAGTATGGCCTTCCCCCGCCTTGGCAAGCTCTCGCTGCTCCCACTCCAACCGCTCGATCGTCTCGCCCGCATCGCGGTTCAGACCACCCTCACGCTCGATATCACGGGCCAGTTGGTCAATGCGCCCCTGCAACGTCTCTATGAGCGCGCTCGCCCGTGCTTCCTGATCACTCAGCGTGTCGCGCTGCACGATCAACCGCTGGACCACAGCCGCCGCAATCGCATCCTCCTCGCGCAAGGCAGGCATAGCATCCTCGGCCTCTTGCCGTGCCTTGGCACTGGTCCGCACCAATCCTTCGGCCTGTGCTGCTGTTGTGACCCGCTGGCGCAATTCATCCTCGGATTTCGCCCGCGCATCATCCGCCTCGCGCCAGCGACGATAGAGCAACGTGCCCTCCGTACGCCGCAATTGGTCTCCGATCTCCCGGTAGCGGGCAGCTTGGCGTGCCTGCCGCGCCAGCTGCGCCAATTGCGCGGCCAATTGCTCGATCACATCATCGACACGGGCCAGATTGGTTTCCGCTCCGTTAAGCTTCAGCTCCGCCTCATGCCTGCGCGCGTACAGTCCCGAAATCCCCGCCGCTTCTTCGAGAATGCGGCGCCTGTTCTTCGGTTTGGCGTTGATCAACTCACTGATCTGGCCCTGTCGTACAAGCGCAGGGCTGTGCGAGCCTGTCGAGGCATCGGCAAAGAGCATCTGCACATCGCGCGCGCGCACATCCTTGCCTGCCGCTTTATAGGCACTGCCCACATCGCGGGTAATTCGCCGCACGATATCGAGCTGGTCATTGTCGTTGAATCCAGCAGGGGCCAACCGCTCTGTGTTGTCGATCTGAAGAGAGACTTCGGCAAAGTTGCGCGCAGGCCGCGTGGCCGCACCCGCGAAAATCACATCTTCCATCCCACCACCCCGCATGGCCGTGGGACGGTTCTCCCCCATGACCCAGCGCAGCGCCTCCAGCAGGTTGGACTTCCCACAGCCGTTCGGCCCCACAACACCCGTCAGGCCATCCGCGATGACCAGATCGGTGGGGTCGACAAAGCTTTTGAAGCCTGTCAGCCGGAGTTTGGAAAAGCGCATGTGCTGCCTGTTTGGTGATTCCGAATGGTGGTGTAGTGTGACGGCTTTATCCGACCTGCGTCAACCGTCACACACAAGGCACAGCGGTTTGGGCAGAGTTATCCACAAGATATTGAGGCTAGAGCGTTGTCTGACACTCAATCTCTACCGAAACACCGTTCAGCTGTTTCACCTTGGTCCCGCGCATGGGCACACAATCAAGCCCTACGGGAACGCCCCTCACAGGGGCACGCTTTGGCGCATCGTCACAGCGCAGTATTCCTGTCGCCTGCGCCTGATCCCCGCGCACCTCTTTGACCTCACATCCGCTCACGATGGCCATCGCACGGCCCGCCCGCTCACGAATGGGACCAAACCGCGGCGCATACTCAGCGTTGGTGCGGATCGCCTCCGCCAATTCCCCACGCACGCGCACATCAAACGTCGAGCCATCGACAGTCACCGTCACAGGCTCCAACCCGCGAAAATGCGGGCCGGCGGTGTTACAGGCGGCAAGGCCGGCAAAAAGGCAGAGCAAAGCATATCTCATCGCTCCAGTTGTTAGAATTTTGATTAATATTTTATGAAGACGCTCGGGGCTTGTGTACCATGCGGTTGCGCGCCAGCGGGGCAATCTCGTACCACGCTTTCGCAAGCGGAAGGTTATCGCAATCCGCACATCGGGCATCACGCCGGGCGGAATGCGCAAGAAGAAGTAGGCGGGGACCACGCCCGCCTTGTCCCAGCTCTTAATTGGTCATATCATTTGACCACTCAGAGGATCACCCATGCCATTTCGCCTTGTCACACCAGAAAAGCTCTCCTCCGCTGTCGTCCGTCAGGTCGAGGAGCTGATCCTGCGCGGCATCCTACAACCAGGGGCGCGCCTGCCGTCCGAGCGTGAACTGTCCGAACGTCTCGGCGTTTCCCGCCCGTCCTTGCGCGATGCGATTGCCCAACTTCAAGAGGCTGGCCTGCTGACTACAAAGGCTGGTGCAGGGGTATTTGTGGCAAATGTCCTTGGCTCCGCCTTCTCGCCTGCGCTCACCGCATTGTTCGCCCGCCACGACGAGGCAGCGATGGACTATATCTCATTCCGCCGCGACATGGAGGGGCTGGCGGCCGAACGCGCCGCACGCCTCGGCTCCGACACCGACCTTGCGGTAGTCAGCGCGATCTTCGCAAAGATGGAGAGCGCCCACGAGAGCCGCAGCGCGGAGGACGAAGCCGCCCTGGACGCGAAATTCCACATGGCAATTATTGAGGCCAGCCACAACGTGGTCATGCTCCACATGATGCGTTCAATGTACGAATTGCTGCGCGGTGGCGTGTTCTACAATCGCCAGATGATGTTCAAACAACAGACAAAGCGCGCCGTCCTGCTCGACCAGCACCGCAAAATCCATGACGCCCTCATGGCCCGCGACGCCCCCGCCGCCCGCGCTGCCGTCGAGGCGCACCTCACGTATGTGGAGCGCGCATTGCTGGACGCGCAACGCGCCGCACGACATGAGGATGTGGCACAGCAGCGGCTGGATCATGAGCTGGGCGGTTAGATCGACCTCAATGACGCTATGTCATGTAAGTGTTCTAACCGATTGCAGCTGCAAGCAGGATTGCAAGTGCTGTCAGGCTCAAAACGATTCCAATGAAATATACGGAAAGCACGAACAACCTTTCCCACGGCTTTTGAAGTCCCATTTCATCGCGACCGAATTTAAGTATGGAGAATGAGACGCCCAACATGCCGCATAAAGACAGAACGAGGGTCAGGATCGAGGTCTGGTCGATGTCCTTTGTCGCAATAGTATATAGTGCCCACAGTAGCGATATAGCACCCGCGATGACTGCGATTGCATTGATCTGCTTCTGTGTTTTCTGATCGGACATGGATATTGCTCTTTGGTTTGATCTGTCTGAAGGGTGCAGCGTTCTTATGAAAATACAAAGTACTATTACAAGGTTCCGTACAGCAGAGTGCCTTTGCTCGTCAGACACCCTTCCAAAGCAAAAGGCCCCGATCTCTTGATCAGGGCCTTTTCAAAATCTTACTAGTGCAAATCTTAGTGAAGCTTGGCATCCACCTGAGCAATACCGTCATCGATCAGCTTGTTGCCTTCGGCTGCAGTCATCTGCTTGCCAATTATGTCGCGTGATGCGGCGATTGCGATCAGGACGGCTTGGTCGCGGACTTCCTTCACGGCGGAAGCCTGAGCGGATTCGATCTGCTCTTCAGCGGCGGCCATGCGGCGCTCTACGGATTTGGCCAGATCAACGCGCGCTTGCTCGCCCGCGGCTGTGGCTTCGGCCTTGGCGTCGGCGACGATGCGGTCGGCCTGCTCCTGCACTTCCTTTTGCTGGCGCTCGTATTCGGCCAGCAGTTTCTGTGCATCTTCACGCAGCTTGCGCGCTTCCTCGATCTCGGACTTGATGCCCTCTGCGCGCGCATCAAGCATGCCCATGATCAGGGATGGTACTTTGAAATAGATGAGAATCGCGATGAAGACGATCAGACCCAGCAGCACCACAAAGTCCGTGTTCCCGAGCGAGAAGAACGGGCCGGATGCGGCAAAGGCGGGGGTCGCCGCGAGAGCGAAGACGGATGCGGTTATCAAACGCATGATATTATCCTTTCATCCGTGAGGTGACAGCGGCGGTGATGGTCTTGGCATCTGCCTTACCGCCCATCGCTGCAACAATTTCTTTGGCCGTGTCTTTGGCGACCGCTTTCACGTTCTCCAGAGCACCTGCGCGAATTTCGGCAATCGCTTTCTCGGATTCGGCTGACTTGGCGGCGATCTTTTTGTCCGCCTCCGCGATGGCCTTGTCCAGATCCGCCTGCATCTCTGCTTTGGCGTCTGCGATAATGCGCTGCGCTTCAGCGCGGGCATCTACCAGCGCTTTGTCGTATGCAGCTTCGGCATCGGCAGCTTTGGCTTTGAAGTCTTCTGCCGCTGCGATGTCGTTTGTGATTGTGCCCTGACGTTCGGCCAGAATGGCCGCGATGCGGGGCAGTGCGACGCGAGACAGGATCAGGTAGATGGCAATAAGTGCCAACACGAGCCAGAAAATCTGGTTACCCCAAGTGGAGAAATCCAGCTGCGGCATGCCGCCGGAGCTTTCCGCTGCGCCTGTGGCTGTTTCAGTTGCCATGAAGGCCTCCTGTCAAATCATCGTTTTGCAAGGGCGGCACCCGATCAGGCCCCGCCCCATGCATAGGAATAAGCGTCAGCTTATACGGCGAACATCAGCAGAAGTGCTACGAGGAACGCGAAGATCCCGAGCGCTTCGGCGAAGGCGATGCCGATAAACAGTGTTGCAGTCTGGCTTGCAGCTGCGGAGGGGTTGCGCAATGCGCCTGCGAGGTAGTTGCCGGCCACGTTACCAACACCGATCGCGGCTGCGCCGGAACCGATTGCTGCAAGACCTGCGCCGATGTGTGCGAGTTCACCTTCCATGAGAATTCTCCTATGCGTTGGAAGTTAGATAGAGTGGAGCGGATGCCCCGTCGTTTGTTAACCAGTACTTAGTGGTGTGGGTGAAGCGCGTCCTTGAGGTACACGCATGTCAGGATCGTAAAGACGTAGGCCTGAATGAAGGACACGAGGACCTCCAGACCGTACATCGCCGTGATCCCGAGGATGGCGACAGGGGAGACAGCAACCAGTGCCGCAAACCCTGCGAAAACTTTGATAACCGCGTGGCCCGCCATGACGTTACCCGCCAGACGAATGGAGTGGCTCACGGGGCGCACGAAATAGGAGATCAACTCGATGATCGCCAGAATGGGGCGCAGCGCCAACGGCGCGGAGGACACCCAGAACAGGCTCAGGAAGCCGACGCCGTTTTTGACGAAACCAAGAACCGTCACAGTGATGAACACGGCGAAGGCCAGCACAACCGTCACAGCAAAGTGCGAGGTGGGCGTAAAGGATGTGGGGATCAGACCAAGGAAGTTGGCGCAAACAATAAACATGAACAGCGTCATGATGTAGGGGAAATACTTAACGCCCTCTTTGCCGCAGATATCCTCGACCATCTTGTAGATAAAACCGTAGGCCAGCTCGGCAACTGATTGTGCACGGCCCGGAACCACAGCGCGGTGACGCGTGGAGACGACCAGCAGCAGGAAGACCGCGATCACGGAGAAGACAGTCCACATCGCCATGTTGGTGAAGGTGAACATGGTAACAGCACCGTCGCCAAACTGAGGCGCGATCTCGAACTGCTCCATCGGCTTGAAAACAAGCTCACCTGATTTTGCGTCTGTTGCCATCTGTCGGCCCCTTACTCATCACCCGCATCGGGTTGTTTACGTCTGCCCCTGTTCGGGACGTATTCTATACCGGCCTCTTCGGCCTCTTTTCTGTCCTGCATCTCTTGCGCGCTTCGGAGCATCGTCTGCACCCCCGCCGCAAGACCCAGCATGACAAACAGCACCATGAATATCGGCAAGGTCTCAAAATAGAGATCCAGCGCATATCCGATGCCGAAACCGATCCCGAGACCGGCCACCAGCTCGATCACCATCCGCCACGCCATCTGGGCGCCCGAATAATGCTCTTCCATCCGAGGTTTCGGCGCTTGCGCGCCTTTGGCCTGCTCGATCCGCGCCTCAATCGCCGCCATTTCCGCTTTGCGATCTTGCTCGTCCACAGGCAGGTCCCCACTGGATGTCTCGAGCGATCAGATACTGCGCTGCGGCGCCCGAGTCAATTGGATACGGACGCCCTGCAAAGCACTGAAAATAAATGTTATTCACATATGGGCTGACGTTAAAAATCTTCAAATCAATCGCAGAAGGCGCGATTTCGGTCTGCGCCTATATTCAACCATTTGGTTGATCTTTGGCCTCCGCCCGTTATGACGGACCCTATGAGTTCCACCCTCGATACAACCTTTGCGGCCCTCGCCGACCCCACACGCCGCGCCATCCTCGCGATGCTGCTGGAGGATGATATGGCCGTGACTGATGTCGCCGAACCATTCGAGGTCTCGCTCGCCGCGATCTCAAAGCACCTCGGCGTACTTACCGCTGCGGGTCTCATCACCCAAGAGAAACGCGGCCGTGTAAAATGGTGCAAGCTCGAGCCCGACGCCCTGCGCGCGGCTTCTGTCTGGATGCAAGGCTTCGGCCAATTCGAGCCTGTGAACCTCGACGCCTTCGAGCGTTTCCTTCTGGCCGAACTCCCCCAGCAGAGTGGCGACCTGTAAGCACGAAAAAAGGGGGCACAACGGCCCCCCTCAATTCATATGTATCTAGTGTCCGTTCTCAGAGAACGAATTGCACGATTGCCAGTACGATAACCACGAGGCCTACGAGATAAATGATGCTGCGCATGTTGTTTCCTTTCATTCTATTGACCTGACAACGTGTCGCACTTCCCATTCGTTCCACGGCGCCCGAACAAATTTTCAGGCGACCTCGTCATCGCGCAACAAAAGCCACAGCGCCACGACCGTCAGCGCAATGCCTGCGCCAACCATTGAAGGGGGCAGACCGTTGCCTAGGCCAGCTTCCCATCCGATCACCCAACTGGGCACAAGGTAGGTGTAGGCCATCACCTTGGCCGACGGCAGACGCAGCGTGGCAAACTGCACCAGCACAAACGTGATCGAGCTTGCAAAGATCGAGACATATATAATCGTGACCCAAACCAGTGGCCGCAGGTTGCTCCACTCCGTCGCCGCAATGTCCCTTGCGCCGATCAACAAAAGCAACAGGGCCCCCGCCACCAGCGTACCAAAGGCGAAAACAACTGCGCTCTCTCCACGGTTCAGCACCCGCACCAGCGGCGTATAGACCGCATGCGCAATGCAGCCGAAGAAAAAGATTACCTCGCCCCGCCCGATATCAAACGCCATCAGTGCCGTCACATCAGCGCGGAAAATAACCCACAGCGCGCCAGCTCCCCCGATGCCCAGCGCCAATGCCATGCGCGGCGTCATCCTCTGTCGCAGCAAGAACCAGCCGAATACTCCCGCCATTGCAGGCACCAGCGTAAACACCGCCGCCGGGCTGACAGGCGGCGCGGTCTTCAGCCCCTCGAACATCAGCACAAAATAGATCATGAACAGGCCGCCCAAGACGCCATACCTCCAAGGGGCGGCAAAAGCGCTGCGCGGAATGCCCGTAGTTATCATCGCCACCATACCCACGACGACAGCGGCAATCACAAACCGCACCGCATTGAGCGCAAGCGGCGCAATCTCGTTGGCTACCATCCCGCCCAGCGAGAAGGATCCAGCCACCAGCGCAGAGAACAACAGCATCGCAAGATGCCCTCGGCGTTGCGGCGTCATCTGCGGCGGCTCACAAATTTCCGTCCTTCATGCGCGTCTTGAGGAACTGCACCAAGGCCTGCACCTTACTGGTCCGGTGCAAATCAACATGCGTGACGAGCCACAATGGTGCCGACCATTCGGGGCGAGGTGCCGCCACTTGCACCAGATCATCCCGCGAAGCCACCAGATGCGGCGACATAAACCCGATGCCCGCCCCGGCGACAATCGCTGCCGCCTGCGCCGTGGTATCGTTGCTGCGAAACACAATATTCTCGCGCGCTACGTTCTGCGCCAGCCATCGGTTGAACGGCGCGCGGCTCTCGGCATCCTCTTGCGCCACAAAACGGTGGTTGGCAAATTCCGCCTCCCCTGCGGGCACGCCATGGGTGGCCGCATATGATTTGGATGCATAAAGAGCGACATTCTCCTCCATCAGCGTTTGCACCACATTGTCAGGCCCTTCGGGAGCTGCACCCGCACGTATCGCCACATGCGCCTCACCGTATTCGAGGCGGAACAGCCGCTCCCCCGTCAGATAGCGCACCGTGACCGCGGGATAGGTAGCTTGAAAGGCGACCAACGCAGGCGTCATCCGCGTCACCATGGCTGCCAGCGATGTCACCACCAGATCACCGGACACCTCACGCCCGCTGCCCTGCATACGGCTCAGGAGCTGGCTGAACTGGTCCTCTGTCGCTTGTGCCACGCGCAAAAGATCTTCGCCCGCTTCTGTCGCCGTGTAGCCGCGTGCATGGCGTTGAAAAAGCTTCACGCCCAGACGCTGCTCCAGCGCATCAATATGCCGGATCACGGTGGCATGATGCACTCCCATCTTCTCGGCGGCGCCACTTACCGTGCCCGCCCGTGCCACCTGAAACGCGGTGCGCACTTCATCCCAATTCTCCATGCGCAGCTCCTTTGCCCCACCTGTGCGTATGCGAACACAAGCTGTTGAACAATTGCTCTACTGTGAAATTTTGCAACCGTTAAGTCCCCTTCATAAAGACAATTCTTCAAAAAAAGGGGCTCTTATGTCCATTCTCCACATCACCTCCTCCGCCAACCCCGCCAAGTCCAACTCCTCCATGCTGGGCGCAGAGGCCACGACGCATCTGGGCGGCACGACTGTGCACCGCGACACCAACGACGGCATCCCCCACCTCACCCCGGACTGGGTCGCTGCCAATTTCACGCCCGCAGATGACCGCACCGCCGATCAGAAAGCCGAACTCGCGCTCTCCGATACGCTGGTGGCGGAACTTCAGGCGGCCGATACACTCATCATTTCGACACCCGTCTATAACTTTGGCATTCCCTCAACGCTCAAGGCATGGATCGACCACGTCTGCCGCGCAGGTATGACCTTCCAATACAGCGAAAACGGCCCCAAGGGACTGCTCACTGGCAAGCGCGCTATTATCGTCGCGGCCTCAGGCGGTATGCCTGTTGGTTCTGATGCGGACTTCGCCACCAGCTATCTGCGTTTTGTGCTGGGCTTTGTCGGCATCACTGATGTGACCGTCATCGCCGCCGACCGCATAATCGCGCAGGGCGATGAAGCCATCGCAGATGCGCGCAAGGCCATCGCCGCCCTTTAACACGGCGCGGGGGCGGTTGACTCAGGCCAATCGCCCCGCTAAACGCCGACCTATATCCAGAAGTCACAGCTTCTGGTCCTGACATTGTTACAGGATCACCCCCAGTCAGCGCGTTGCGCCCACTGGGGCATTTGCGCATTCACGCGGACGTTCCTAAATTAGGAACAACCGCAACCGACCGAGAAAGGGCACACGCCCATGTTTGAAAATCTCAGCGAACGCCTCTCTGGTGTCTTCGACCGCCTGACCAAACAGGGCGCTCTGTCTGACGAGGACGTCAAAACCGCCCTGCGTGAGGTCCGCGTGGCCCTGCTGGAGGCTGACGTCTCCCTGCCTGTGGCGCGCGATTTCGTGAATGCCGTACAGGAAAAGGCCACAGGCCAAGCCGTCACAAAATCCATCACACCGGGTCAGCAGGTCGTCAAGATTGTGCATGACGCGCTTATCGATGTCCTCAAGGGTGAGGGAGAGCCGGGTGCGCTGAAGATTGATAGCCCCCCTGCCCCCATCCTGATGGTGGGTCTGCAAGGCTCTGGTAAGACCACGACAACTGCGAAACTCGCCAAGCGCCTCAAGGAGAAAGAGGGCAAGCGCGTGCTTATGGCCTCGCTCGACGTGAACCGCCCCGCCGCGATGGAGCAGCTCGCGATCCTCGGGACACAGATCGGCGTCGACACCCTGCCTATCGTAAAGGGCGAGAACCCCGTCGCCATCGCCAAACGCACCAAGACCCAAGCGGCCTTGGGCGGTTATGACGTCTACATGCTCGACACCGCTGGTCGTCTGTCCATCGACGAAGAGCTGATGACGCAGGTCGAGCAGGTCCGCGATGTGGTCACCCCACGCGAGACGCTTCTGGTCGTCGACGGCCTCACAGGTCAGGACGCCGTACAAACCGCCGAGAATTTCAACACTCGCATCGGCATCTCCGGTGTGGTCCTCACCCGTATGGACGGTGATGGACGCGGCGGTGCCGCCCTCTCTATGCGCGCCGTCACAGGCAGCCCGATCAAATTCGTGGGCCTTGGCGAAAAGATGGACGCGCTCGAAACATTCGAGCCAGAGCGCGTCGCGGGCCGCATCCTTGGCATGGGCGATATCGTCGCCCTCGTCGAGAAAGCCCAAGAGACCATCGAGGCCGAACAGGCCGAAAAGATGATGAAGCGCATGGCCAAGGGGATGTTCAACATGAACGACCTCAAGATGCAGCTTGAACAGATGCTCAAAATGGGTGGCATGCAAGGCATGATGGGCATGATGCCTGGCATGGGCAAAATGGCCAAACAGGTCGAGGATGCAGGTCTTGACGATAAAGTCTTGCGCCAGCAAATCGCCCTCATCAACTCGATGACCAAGAAGGAGCGCGCGAATCCGTCGATCCTTCAGGCCAGCCGTAAAAAGCGCATCGCCAAGGGCGCAGGCATGGAAGTCTCTGATCTGAACAAGCTGATGAAGATGCAGCGCCAGATGTCGGACATGATGAAGAAGATGGGCAAAGGCAAAGGCGGCATGCTCAAATCTGCCATGAAGCAGATGATGGGCGGCAAAGGCGGCATGGACCCCGCCGCGATGGCCCAAGGCATGGACCCCAAAGCACTCGAAGCAGCCGCCAAACAGATGGGCGGCAAAAACCCCTTCGGCGGCGGCGGCATGAGCCTGCCTGCGGGCCTCTCGGGCTTCGGGAAGAAGAAATGATAAGCTGCACCGTCAGATACGAGATCGACCCCGACAAATTGGCGGAGTTCGAGATTTACGCAAAGGCGTGGCTACACCTCGTAGTCAAACTGGGCGGGACCCATCACGGCTATCACATGCCGCATGAGGGCCCGAACGATATTGCCTATTGTCACTTCTCCTTCGCATCACTGGCTGATTACGAAGACTACCGCGCGCGCATGTGGGACGATCCGGAATGCTTGCGCGCCTATGACCACGCAAAGCGCACCAAATGTATCCGCCGCTATGACCGCAGCTTCACCAAGCCGCTCTTTGACGGCGCAACAGTAGACGAGCTGGGCCTGTGATGTCCGCGCCCGAAATGCTGCAGTGCTGCGGTGTACCGACGGCGTACGCATGCTGCACGGCCCGAACCCCCTTGCTGCACGCCAATCGGAGGCTTTCATGACCGACGCCGTTCAACGCGCTGCCCAAGTGCTCTCTGAGCACCGCGCCAGCATCGACCGCCTCGATGCGATCCTCGTCTACACGCTCGGCGAGCGGTTCAAACACACTCAGGCCGTGGGGAAACTCAAGGCCGAGCACGACCTTCCCCCGTCCGATCCTACCCGCGAAGCAGGGCAGATCGCACGGCTCGAAGATTTGGCAAAACGGGCCGACTTGGACCCCGAATTCGCCAAGAAGTTTCTCAACTTCATCATCGCTGAAGTCATTCAGCACCACAAAACGATAGCAGATAAAACCTAAAGGAAATCAATACTATGGCTATGAAAATTCGCCTCGCCCGCGGTGGCTCCAAAAAACGCCCCTTCTACCGTATCGTTGCTGCAGACAGCCGCATGCCACGTGATGGCCGCTACATCGAGAAGCTCGGCACATATGCGCCCCTGCTGCCCAAAGACAGCGAAGACCGCGTCAAAATGAACATGGAGCGCGTCGAGTACTGGCTCGGTGAAGGCGCACAGCCAACCGAGCGTGTTCAGCGCATGCTGGAAGCCGCAGGCGCACGCCCCAAGACAGAGCGCAACAACCCCAAGAAGGGTACACCCGGCAAGAAAGCAGCCGAGCGCGTAGAAGAGAAGGCCGCCAAGGCAGCTGCCGCAGCAGAGGCCGCAGCAGCCCCTGCCGAGGAAGCGCCCGCAGACGCAGAAGCGACTGAATAAGAAAGGGAATTTCGACGCAAAGGTGTCTCGAACACCAGTTTGCGCCGACCCTGAAATGACCTGCGCTGGCGTGATACACCGCCTCGGCGCAGGTCTTTTTCGTAAGAAATGCCTCTCTCCTTGAAGACTTCTCCCACGGCCTCGATCCCCCGCCTTAGGAGGCTCAGCGCTACCGCCGTCGTGATCTGGATGCACCAGCGGATCGGTCTCTTAACGCTTACCTTTGCCTTGACTGGCAGAGAGATGTATCCCTGATCCCAGAGCTTGAAACCAACGGCAGGAAAGCACCCATTGCCGCCCTGCATCTCGAGGACCGCCAATGTTTAAACTCCTGAAACTCGTAGCCACACTGTGCATCGGCGCAGTGCTTGGCTTTCACTTGCACGGTTGGCTGATTGCAGCGGAATGCAACAGCGCGGGCGGAACAATGAACGGCATGGTCTGCACCATGAACGGGGTCTCCCAATGAGCGAAACGCACATCTGTGTCGGCACCATTTCAGGCTCCTATGGTGTGCACGGCGAGCTGCGGATCAAGAGCTTTTGCGCTGTGCCCACGGACATAGAGACCTACAGCCCTCTGACCGACGAAAGTGGCGAGCTCGAATTCAACATCGCCATTCTGCGTCCAATCAAGAACGGGTTTGCAGCGCGCATGCCATCTGTCGCAACCAAAGAAGAGGCCGACGCCTATCGCGGCACACAACTCTTTGCGCGGCGCGAGCAGATGCCTTCCCTGCCCGATGACGAGTTCTATCATGCTGATCTGATTGGGCTTGAGGTCTATGACACAGGCGGCGCATTGCTGGGCCGCGTCAAGACGGTGCAAAACCACGGCGCAGATGATTTGCTGGAATTGCAACTGGCTGGCAGCTCAACCACCACGTTCTTACCCTTCACAAAGGCCGCCGTGCCTACGGTTGATCTGGCAGCGCGGCGCATGGTCGCCGATCCGCCCGATGGCATTTTGCCCACGCCAAAGGAGTGAGGATGCGGCGGATCATCATCCACGCAGGCTTTCACAAAACAGGCACGACCAGCCTGCAACAGACCCTGCGCGCGAACCGCGCAGCGCTGCGCCCCGATGTACGGCTGGTTCTGCGTCCGGGGATGAAAGCGTTGTGCGAATGTGCCCGCGCCTACAGCCTGTCGCGGCAGGACTATGATCTGGGGATGGTGAAGTACGAGGCGGCGATGCTGATCGAGGCGCTCAAATCCGAGACTGCCAAGACGATCATAATCACCTCAGAAGACCTGAGCGGCCACATGCCCGGACGGCACAGGCTGCACGGCTATGGCGCAGCCCCCCATCTGATGCGTGCTTTATCTGATACGTTCAAAGCGGCCAGCCCCCAAGATGAACTCACCTTCTTTTTTACCACCCGCAGCGCGGAGCCTTGGTTGCGCAGTTGCTATGCCCAGAACGTACGCGCAGGGCGCGTGGTCTGGGACGAGAGCGACTATATGAAACGGCTCAAGACCTCGGCAAACCATGACCAGATCCTTGATCTGATCAAGGACGAGATCAAGGATCATGCGTTGATTGACGCGGCGCTTGAGGAATACGCTACGCGTCCGCTCGGGATGGCAGAGGCACTGCTCGATCATTTGGGGATGGACGCCGAACAGCGCGCTTCCCTTGCGCCCTCCCCCGAGCGAAACGCGAAACTTTCCGAGGCGCTGATTCAGGAACTGCTCACCCTCAACCGCTCCGACCTCGACGATACAGCCTTGCGCGAAGCCAAGCGTGCCTTGATCGAAAGGGCCGCCTGATGCCGCGCAAAATCGTCATTCATGCAGGTTTTCACAAGACGGGCACCTCGACCGTTCAGGCCGTGCTGCGCGCAAATCGCAAGGCGCTGATGCCTGCGCTAGCGATCCGTCTCAAGGGCCAGATGAAAGAGCTGATAAGCGCCACGCGCGGCTACTCGACCTATGGCACAGCGGATGCGCTTGATAAGGTGAGCCGCCGTTTCGACGCCCTTCTCGCCGATCTGCCCGGCATGCCGCGCCGTACCCTGCTGCTGAGCGCAGAGGAGCTGTCAGGGCATATGCCTGGGCGCGGCGCGCTGGCGGATTATTCAGCGGCGCCTGTGCTGATGTATCTCTTCTGGCAGCGTGCTAAGGTGGCGTTTCCCAATACACCCGTGCAGTTTTGCTTTTCCACCCGCGACCCTATGGCATGGCAACGCTCCTCTTGGGCGGAGCATGTGAAGTCGTCTGGCATGACGCTGGATTTCGACGACTATGATGCAGCCTACCCCGAGGCCTACGATCTAGCGGCTGTAATCAGTGAAGTGCGTGGTCGCGTGCCTGCGCCCGTACGAAGCTATGCGCTAGAGGATTGCGCAGACCTACCGCTTGGCCCCGCAGATCCCGTGCTGGACCAATGCGATATTCGGGACGATCTGCGCGCCAAGCTGGTGCCGCAACCACCGCAGAATACACGTCTGGATGATACTACCCTTGCCGCCTTGCTGCGGATCAACAGGACGCATAGAGACGCGCATGCCCGCAACGCCGCCAAGGCAGAACTGCTGGGCAAAGGAGCCGACACATGACGCCGCCAAACCGCTCTCACGGGAAACAACGCATTACAGCCTCTGCGCGCCCGCGCGAATTGATGCAGGACACGCCCGACTACCTGCACGTCTGGCAGGCCCATGTGCTGACCCTGTTTCCCGAAGTGTTCCCCGGTGTGCTGGGAGCGAGTCTGACAGGGCGTGCGCTTAAAGAAGGCGGTTGGCAACTACATGCCCACGACCTGCGCGAATACGGACTGACCAAGCACCGCAATGTCGATGACACGCCTGCGGGCGGCGGTGCAGGCATGGTGCTGCGCGCCGATGTTGTCGGACCCGCAATTGAGGCCGTTCAGACACGTGCGCGCGGCCGCTGGCCCATTCTCTATATGTCGCCCCGCGGGCGGCGCTTTGATCAGGCGATGGCGCGGGACCTCTCGACCTGCGCAGGCCTCACCATCCTGTGCGGACGGTTCGAGGGCGTGGACGAGCGGGTGATCGAGCATTACGGCATCACCGAAGTCAGCCTCGGCGATTTTGTGATGACGGGCGGTGAGCTCGCCGCTCAAGCCATGCTTGACGCGACTGTGCGCCTACTGCCTGGCGTGTTGGGCAATGCCGAGAGCACGGTGGAGGAGAGCCATTCCGCTGGCCTCTTGGAGCATCCGCAATACACCAAACCCGCCGAGTGGCAGGGCCGTGAAATTCCGCCCGTTCTGATGTCGGGCAACCATGCCGAGATCGCCAAATGGCGGCGCGAGATGTCGCATAAACTCACGGCCGAACGCCGCCCCGATCTCTGGGCAGCGCATGAGGCCAAGGATGGCTGATTGGGCAGCACTTGAGGTAGAACTGGCGGCATGGGAGGCTGCTGACCTGACGCCGAACCTATGGTGGCGCGATGATGATGCGCAAGAGGTGACGCCTGATCTGGAGCGGCTGCTGGCGTTGTCGGACAGCTACAACGTGCCTGTGCATTTGTCAGTGATCCCTGAGGGGCTATCACCCGATCTGGCGCCGCGCTTGCGCGATGCAGAGCATGCATTCGTGCTGCAACACGGGCTGCGCCACAAGAACCACGAGCCGAAGGGAAGCCCTGCCTCAGAGGTTGGAAACCAACGCGATTTGGCGTTGCAGCAGGCTGACCTGCGCCAAGGGTGGGAGATTCTGCAAGACGCACAGATGCCGCGATTGCTGAACGGGTTTGTGCCTCCATGGAACCGCATTGGCGATGTCACGCGCCGTGCGCTGCCCGACTGGGGGTATAGCTTTTTGTCGGCCTATGAAGGGCGCGGCGATGATGCAGATATAGCAGGCCTGACCCAAATTGACGCGCATCTGGACCCGATCCGCTGGAAGTACGACCGCGTGTTTCGCGGCGAGGACAAGATGCTGGCGATGTTGTTTGAGCATTTGCAAGACCGCCGCATGAATGCGCCGTCCAAGCCCATCGGCTATGTAACCCATCATCTGCAAACCAGCGCGGCGATCTGGGAGTTCACAGACCAGTTACTCTCTCGCACTGGTGGCCTATGGCGCAGCGTACCGCAGATGCAGAAAGGATAATCCCATGGACGTTCGCTTTGCCAAACGTGAGGAACGCGCGCGCGTAGAGGGTTTCATGCACGCGGCCTTTCCCCGTGCCAAGTGGGGCGCGGAAGGCTGGACCCGTCTGCTGGCCAATCGCTGGGGCGGTGAGCGTGGCGAATTTGCGGTGACCGCTTGGGACAAGGACACGCTGGTCGGTGTGATGGGCATGAACGACAGCATCCGTCACACCGCACGCGGGCCAAGACGCTACCGCAATCTGACCTCTTGGTATGTGCTGAAATCGCACCGTGGTATGGGGCTGGGCGAGACGTTGATGCACACAGCCATGGCCGATCCCGAGGTCACCTCGACCAACCTGACCAGCGCCAAGGCGGCCTTGCCCCTCGTGGACCGTATCGGGTTCAAGGTACTGGATGCACAGCGGTTTGTCTGGCGGCGTGGTGAGGGCGAAAAGCTCCAGCAGAGCTTTGATCCACTGAAGGAGGCCGCGCTGAACGAGGTCGATACCCAAGTGCTGCGCGATCATGCCGATCTTGGCCTGTCTTATGTCACTGTCGAGACGCCTGATGGCCCCTGCACCCTCGCTCTTTCAGTCAAACAGAAGGTCGATGAATATGTGACCCATGAGGTCATCTACGTCGGTCAGCCTGATCTATTGGCACAGCACGGGCAGGGGATTGCAGATAGCGTCCTGCCCGAAACACCCGCGGTGCTGAGCGTCGACAGCCGCCTTGCACCTCATGCACGTGGCGGTGAAACCCAGCAGATCGAAGTGCCGCGTTTCTACAAAGGCACCAGCCTGCTGCCTGCCGAGATTGACCACATGTATTCAGAGATCGTTCTGATGGGCATGAAGCTCTACTAACGCTTGATAACGGGGGCCAACCCGCCTATAGCAGCCAAGTCTGGACCGCAAAGCGATTCCGGACCTGTGTTTTATGCGCAGATCAAGCAAAGACGATGCTACCTCCGGTGGGCTGTGCGCAGACCTGATAGACAGACCGAAGCTCTGGGATCACTCGTAAAAACTTCGTGGCATACCACGAGCATCATAGGAGCATCAGATGAACCTGATTGCAGAAATCGAAGCGGAACATATCGCTGAACTGGGCAAGGAAATTCCTGATTTCCGCGCTGGCGACACGATCCGCGTAGGCTTTCGCGTAACCGAAGGCACCCGTACCCGCGTACAGAACTATGAAGGTGTTTGCATCTCCCGCAAGCACGGCAAAGGCATCGCCGGCGCATTCACTGTCCGCAAAATCTCATTCGGCGAAGGTGTCGAGCGCGTATTCCCGCTGCACTCCACCAACATCGACAGCATCACCGTGGTCCGCCGCGGCCGCGTGCGTCGCGCCAAGCTGTACTATCTGCGCACACGCCGTGGTAAATCCGCGCGTATCGTTGAGAATGCACACTACAAAGCACCAAAGGCGTAACCGAGATGAAAACAGATACACATCCCGAATATCACACGATCAACGTCAAAATGACCGACGGCACGATCGTAGAGATGAAATCAACTTGGGGCAAAGAAGGCGACCAGCTGTCGCTTGATATCGACCCTTCCGTGCACCCAGCATGGACCGGCACATCAGGTCGCCTGATGGACACCGGTGGCCGCGTATCCAAGTTCAAGAACAAGTACGCAGGTCTTGGCTTCTAAGCCATTTCCATGTGTTGAAGTTAGAAGGCGCATCCTCGCGAGAGGGTGCGCCTTTTGCTTAGGAGGGTTCCATGCGCAGTGAAATCATTGGCCTTGAGCGGCAGGTATGGGAAGCGCTCGTGCAAGGGGACGCCGCAGCAGATCGCGCGCTGCTGCACCCCGACTTTATCGGCGTCTATAGCGACGGTTTCGCGGACCGTGGCGGGCATACGGGCCAGCTTTCCGATGGACCTACCGTGCGAACCTACGAGCTGAGTGAAATAGAGGTGAAATCGCTCGGGGTTGAACACGCTTTAATCTGCTATCGCGCTGAATTTCAGCGTGTCAGGCATGATGCTACTGAGGTGATGTACGTCAGCTCGATCTGGCGCAAGGGCCCAGACGGCTGGGCGAATGTCTTTAGTCAGGACACGGCCGCCGCCTAACCCAAAACCTCCGCTAGCAGCGGATGCGGAAAGTTGCGCGGGGCGGTGATGGCGTAGAAGGTCTCGGTGATCTCCAGATCAAAGGGGGCGGTGGCCAACATACCCGTCGCAATCTCGTCTGCCAGCACCACGTCAGGAGCAAGAGCGACGCCAGCATCCTCGCGCGCGAGCAGGCGGACCATCGCCATGTCGTCTGCTTCAGCCACAATGTGGGGCGTGATACCCAGCCGCGCAATCAGGCTATCGAAACCGATACGAATGGCTCCCATTGGCAGGATTAGCGGCTCGGACCTCAGCAAATCGGCCAGCGTTTCATGCTGCAACCGATGCGGTGCGCCGTGCAGGCCGACCTTCTGGGCCGCAATGCGGTGGGTGGTGAAATCAGCGGCCTGCGCGCTGGGAGGCGCTTCGGTCGTGAGCACAACATCGAGGCCGAGCGCCTGTAGCGTCTCGAGCAGCTCCGCCCCGCCCGAGCGCAGGATTACCTCGCAATCACCACGCGCCAGTACGGGGCGCAGGAATTGCATCTGGAAATTGCGCGACAGCGTCGAGAGCGCGCCAATGCGAAACGGCGCAAGCGTGGTGGTGGTCTGCGCCAATACCGCCTCCAGCTCCGCCCCCGTTGCAAAGATGCGGTCGGCATGATCAAGCGTGATACGCCCCACCTCCGTCAGCACCAGCTGCCGCCCCACACGGTCAAAGAGGTCTTGGCCCAGCCGCGCCTCCAGCGCTTTGATCTGCGTCGAGAGCGCCGATTGCGACAGGTTAAGCATCTGCGCCGCGCGCGTGAGGTTCCCCTCATGGGCGACCGCTTGGAAATAACGCAGGTGGTGGTAGTTGAGCATGGCCGCCCCTTTCGTTCTTTTTTATAGAACAAAACCTTACAAAAGATATATTTTATTTCTGGTTATCCAGACGTCATATCCCCATGAACACGCAAATAAAGGATGCGCCCATGGATATGATCTTCGACATCGCTGGTACGGTCATTGACCAGCTTCAGAAACCCACACTGGCCTTCCTTTTGGGGGGCATGTTGCTGGCAGCGCTGGGCAGCAAGCTGGCCGTGCCGCAACCTGTTTATAAATTCGTGGTGATGGTCCTACTGCTCAAGGTGGGCCTTGGCGCTGGCATTTCGATCCGTCAGGCGGACATAGTCGCCCTCATCGTGCCGGGGATCGCGGCGGTGCTGACAGGCATCGTCATTGTCCTCATCGGCAGTAACACTTTGGCGCGCTGGAAGGGCGTCTCTAAAGTGGACGGCTACGCCACGGCGGGCCTGTTCGGGGCTGTCTCTGCCTCGACGCTGGCCGCCGCGATGGCGATGCTGGATGAGGAGGGCATCGCGTACGAAGGCTTCATCGGCGCGCTTTATCCCTTCATGGATGTGGCTGCATTGGTCACCGCGATCCTGTTGGCGAAGCTATCGGCAGCAAGGGAGGCCGAGACAGCGCAGGCCACCCTGCCCCAAAACGGCGCAGCTGCGATGACGATGGACGGTCTTGCCTCTGGTCTACCAAAGACACCGCGCCCGAGTGATCGTGCGCCAGCGCCTCACGGGCTGGTCGGCACGATCCTGACGGACACAGTGCAGAGTGCTGCGATCTCGGCCCTTTTGCTGGGCATTGCCATCGGCGTGCTGGGCCGCCCCGAGACAGTGTTCGAGAGCTTTTACGAGCCGCTATTTCGTGGCCTTCTGTCGATCCTGATGCTGGTGATGGGGATGGAGGCATGGGCCCGCCTGTCGGAGCTGCGCAAGGTGGCCCACGCCTATGTGCTTTATGGTCTCACGGGTCCGCTGATCCACGGGGCCATCGGCTTTGGCCTTGGGATGGTTGCGCACCACCTCACAGGGTTCTCTGCGGGCGGTGTCGTGCTGCTGGCCGTCATGGCGGCGTCCAGCTCTGACATCTCAGGCCCGCCTACCATGCGCGGCGCGTTGCCCGAGGCGAATGCGTCGGCCTACGTTGGCGCCTCAACGGGCCTTGGCACGCCCGTGGCGATCCTCAGCATCCCCGTCTGGATCTGGCTGGCGGGTCTCTTCATCGGGCTCTGATCCATGTCATATCGTTGCCCATGCGCCCCAGTGCCTCTGCATGCGTGCGCATGGGCTTTCCAAAGCCTGAAACCGCAAATATAGTGTGCAAAACAACACCCTGCACAAGCGCAGGCATGGCACAAAAGGGCATCCGCACATGGCGCATATTATCGTCGTCGGGAACGAAAAAGGCGGCGCGGGAAAATCGACCGTTTCCATGCACATCGCAACCGCTCTTGCCCGCATGGGTCATAAGGTCAGCGCCCTTGATCTGGACCTGCGCCAGCGCACGTTTGGGCGCTTTTCCGACAACCGCGCCGCGTTTCTCAAAGACAGCGGTCTGGACCTGCCCAGCGCACGCAGCCATGAATTGCCCGAGATTGATGCCGCAGACCTGAAGCCGGGTGAGAACGTCTACGACCACCGCCTGTCAGCAGCTGTGGCCGAGCTTGAGCCGAACAATGATTTCATCCTGATCGATTGCCCCGGCTCGCACACGCGGCTGAGCCAAGTCGCCCACTCGCTTGCCGATACGCTGGTCACACCGCTTAACGACAGCTTCATCGACTTTGATCTGCTGGCACATACGGACGCATCGGGTGACAAGATCACAGGGCCTTCCGTCTATTCCGAAATGGTTTGGAACGCGCGGCAACTGCGTGCAAAGGCGGGACTGCCCCCGATCGACTGGGTAGTGGTGCGCAACCGCATGGGCGCACAGCGCATGGTCAACAAGGACAAGATGGAGCGCGCAATCCAGAATCTGAGCAAGCGCATCGGCTTTCGCGTGGCGCCCGGATTTAATGAGCGGGTGATCTTCCGCGAGCTGTTTCCACGTGGCCTCACGTTGCTGGACCTCAAGGATGTGGGTGTCAAACAGCTCAATATTTCAAACATCGCCGCGCGCCAAGAGCTGCGCGATCTGATCAAGGCGCTTGAGCTGCCCGGTGTGAACGCGGATTTCTAAGCGCGTGTCCGTCCCCGCGGGACGACGAGGTAGAGAGACGCAGCGCGCCGAGCACGACAGCCCGAAACGCCCCGTCCCCAACACGGCGCGAAATGGTATGAGCTTTGAATCACCAGAAGGCCACGCGCAATTGTGACGCCCGATATAAGCTGCCGCCAAAACAAATGCCAGCGCATCTCCCTCGATCAGCCGCACAAGCAAGCTATCTGTGACAACGAAGGGCATGCCTCTCTTGTCAGGGGCCAGATGATATGCCGAACAGGTGAAAGCGAGCAGAACAATGGATGACATTTTGATCCCCCGCAGCCTTCTACGGGCAGCCGATAGTTTCGGCGGAGAGCGCATAGGCGATCTGCAACGTGGGCAGCCCGTCATTCACGGCGACAGACTTGTAGGACTTCGCGCAGACGCGCCATCGCAACAGGCAAAGATGGTGGTGCCCGCACTGACCGACCCGCACTGCCACCTCGACAAATGCCACACCATCGGGCGGCTGGGAGCGGTCGCAGGTGATCTACACACCGCGATCGCAGCTCAGGTGCGCGATAAAAAGCATTGGACAGCAGAAGACGTCCGCACCCGTGCCCTGCGCGGTCTGACAGAAGCGCAAAATGCAGGTGTCGGCGCGCTGCGCAGTCATGTGGATTGGGGCGACGGGTCCGAGCGGCCTTTGGCATGGGATGTTCTACGTGAGATCGCGCAGGAGGCAGAAGATTTCACCCTACAGCTTAGCCCGCTCACAGGAATCGACCGAATGGCGGATATGGCCTTTACCGATGCACTGGCGCAGGCAGCAGCGCAGGCGGACGGCGCGCTTGGCGCATTTGTCCAGAACCACGAGGGGATGCAGCAAGGAATCAACGCGATGTTTGCGGCGGCACAAACCTTCGGCTTACCGCTTGATTTTCATGTCGATGAGGGGTTGGGCGACTACAACGGGTTGGAGATGATCGCCGATGCCGCCCTCGCAGCGCGGTTCGAGCATCCTATCCTGTGCGGCCATGCGTGCAGTCTGATGGACCGTGACCCCGATTCTGTGAAACGCATCGCTGACAAACTGGCGCGTGCAGGGATTGCCGTCTGTGCCCTACCGACAACCAACCTGTATCTACAAGACAGGCAGGAGGGTACGCCCGACCGTCGCGGGCTTACACGGCTGCGCGAATTGCGGGCGGCGGGTGTCTCTGTGTTGACCGGCTCTGACAATGTTGCGGATGCGTTTTGTCCGCTGGGTCAGTTTGATCCGATGGCCGCGCTTCACCTCACCGCGCTTGCCGCGCATCTTGATCCACCGATGGCGCAATGGCTGCCGATGATCACAACAGATGCGCGCCGCGCAATGGGGCTACCTGCAATGCACGTCGAAGATACGCCATTGGCCGACCTGCGGATGAATGATGCTACAGACTGTGAATCATTAGTCGCACAGCGTCACCCCCTGCACAGAGCCGACTTTTCATAAGAATCGCTCCTTAGAGCGTAGCCGATCTCTGCTATCGATGCGTTTGGACGTACCATTTATGACAATCGGCTACTTTTTAGGGTGAAATCGACAAACGTCGCCAATAAGCACTATTTCCCCTTCTCTTCTGTTCGCGACACATTCAGGGTGCAGAACGGAGCACACAGCATGTTCTGGCGTCCAAAACAGACCGCTACCGCGGGCTCATGGCGCTCATCGCAGGTTCGGATGCGTAGGCCCCTGCGGCCTTTGCCCTCATGGGGTTGACGGGAGCGGAATATGCACGGATCATCTATCCACAGCACCAGCATGGCATTTTTCCAAAGAGCCGCTGGTGCCAAAAGCAGGGTTAAACTGCGATCACCGAACCCGCAAAAGCGGGTCTTACGTGGCAGCTCCGCCTCTGGCGGGTCGCCATTTGTACAACAGAGAGGAAGACTATGACATTCACGACACGCACGGGTAAGCCGCTGCCGCAGGCCATCATGGAGCATGCAGAGCTAGCGAAAGCCGACCCTGTAAACCGCCGCGAATTTCTGTCGATGGCCACCGCATTCGGTGCGACCACGGCAACCGCCTACGCTATGATCGGCATGCCAGCTCCCGCCCACGCGGACGGCCACGGTGACAAGAAAATGGGCGGCACAGTCCGCTTTCAGATGGAAGTCCGCGCCCTCAAAGACCCGCGCACATATGACTGGTCCCAAATCGCGAACTTCTCGCGCGGCTGGCTTGAGTATCTGGCGATCTGGGAGAACGACGGCTCCTTCACACCTGCCCTGCTCGAGAGCTGGGAAATCAACGACGACGCGACCGAGTACACGCTGAACGTCCGCAAAGGCGTCAAGTGGAACAACGGCGACGATTTCACAGCAGACGATGTTGCGCGCAACATCATTGGCTGGTGTGACAAGTCGCTGGAAGGTAACTCAATGGCGGGCCGTTTTGCCACGCTGGTAGATGCCACAACCGAAAAAGCCATTGAGGGCGCGGTTGAAGTTGTCGACAGCCACACCGTCAAGCTGAACCTTCCAGCACCCGACATTACGTTGATCGCGGGCATGGCAGACTATCCTGCCGCCATCGTGCACAGCTCGTTTAACGCGGAAGAAATGACCTCCAACCCGATCGGTACAGGACCCTACCTGCCAGAATCGCTCGAAGTGGGCGTGAAAAGCGTGCTGGTCAAGAACCCTGACCACACATGGTGGGGCACAGACGTTGTGGGCGGACCCTACATCGACCGTCTGGAATACATCGACTACGGTACAGACCCGTCTGCGTGGATCGCAGCGGCCGAAGCCGAAGAGGTTGACGGCTTCTACTCTATGGAAGGTGAATTCATCGACATTATGAGCAGCCTTGACGGCTGGGTAGAGCACTCCATCGCCACAGCGGCGACTATTGTGATCCGTCCCAACCAGCTGGCTGAAGTCGATGGCAAAAAGCCATATGAGGACAAGCGCGTGCGTCAGGCCCTCGCGATGGCCGTAGACAATAACGTCCTGCTCGAACTTGGCTATGCAGGCAAGGGTATCACTGCCGACAACCACCACGTTGGCCCGATGCACCCCGAGTTTGCAGAAATCCCACCGCGCAAAGTGGACCCCGCAGCCGCAAAAGCGCTGATGGAAGAAGCTGGCATGGGTGATTACGAGCACGAGCTGCTTTCAATCGACGATGCATGGCGCAAGGACACCACTGATGCGGTAGCGGCACAGCTGCGTGACGCTGGTATCAATGTGAAGCGTACAATCCTGCCCGGCTCCACGTTCTGGAACGATTGGGTGAAATATCCCTTCTCCTCCACAAACTGGAATGCGCGCCCGCTTGGCGTACAAATCTGGGCACTTGCCTATCGCTCTGGCGAAGCATGGAATGAGGCCGGTTTCTCCAACGAGGAGTTCGACTCCATCCTGACCGAAGCGCTTGCGACACCTGACGTTGAAAAGCGTCGCGCGTTGATGGCGAAGGGCCAGATGCTGATGCAGGAAGAAGGCGTGACGATCCAGCCGTACTGGCGTTCGCTCTATAACCACACAAAAGAAGGCCTGAAAGGCGCCGAGCACCACATCGGGTTCGAATACCACCCTGCACGGATGGCGTGGACCTGATCACGACCACTTGAAGGCACGAAACAGGAAGGGCCGCGAGATTCGCGGCCCTTTTTCTATGTTCTGAAAATGCTGTGCTGATCTGATGGACGGTTCAACCGATCGTCGATCAGCCGACGTCGATATATCCATTCTCTTTGATCAAGGCGATCAGCTCCCGCAAGGAGCGTTGAAGCGGGCGTGCAGACGTATCCAGTTTCGCATGACCCCGCGCATACCGCGGCGAACGGGCTTCCATCAGCGTCTTGATCTGCGCCATAGCAAGCGGCGCGTCCTTGATCGGCTGCAGGTCCCCTTGGGCCCTTACACGCTCCATATGCTCTGCAGGAGAGGTGTGCAGCCAAATCGTGTGGAACCGCGCCAGAAGCCGCGCAAACGGCGCATCCTGCTCTACCAGACCGCCGGATACAGACAGGACCAGCGGCCCCTCAATCGTCAACGCCCGCTCCAGCGCTTCGGCCTCAAGTCGGCGATACCCGTCAGTGCCATAAAGCGACAAAACTTCGGCCAACGGCATACCCGTTTCGTCCTCGATCAGGCTGCTGAGTTCCACAAAAGGAATGCCCAACGCTTCGGCGGCCATTTTGCCCAACGTGGTCTTTCCAGCACCGCGCAAGCCCATAAGGCAAATGCGGCCTGTGCGGACACCATCGGCTCTGTCCGACTGAAGCAATGCGGCAATCTGACTGCGGACATCGGACGACGCATGCGAAAACTGGTGCGCCATACGCTGTGCATCCGGATCTACGGAAATTTGCTGCGCGATCAGGGCTTCAATCGGCACCTCGAGGGCGCGGGCGACACGCTCTAGCAATGCAACAGAAATGTTCCCCTCGCCCGCTTCAAGCTGGGCAAGGTAGCGTGGCGAAACGCCTGACCGCTCGGACACGACGCGGCGCGGCAAGCCCTTTTGCTTGCGCACTTCGCGAACGCGCCGCGCAAGCCTGCTTATCAGCGCATTGCGAGGGTCGTCTATGTTTACAGAGGCGTCACCTTTATCCATATGCTCAGATATAGTGCACTGTATAAAAGTTCCAAAGAAGTTTTGCAGCCGCTCCGGAAGGTACTGAATCACAGAGATAATAAACTATAGACCAGTTCCAGCCCCCGCCGACCACGCACATTAGCGCAGCATTTTAACTCGTGAATGCAATGAGATTAGGCGCGCGACTTTGATCTGAAACAGCGTCTCGGCACAGCAGAAAAGCGTTTGCGTAAAGCTCAAGCGCAATGAAGGACCAAAGCGCGTCAGAAGGTGGCAAATGTGAAAAATGGTGGCGTTACCTGGATTTGAACCAGGGACCTAACGATTATGAGTCGTTCGCTCTAACCAACTGAGCTATAACGCCACTGCGGCGTCAATTATGGTAGCGGCCCCCTCCCGTCAAGGCAGAAACCGCACTTGAGGTCTGCTTAAACCCACTTCGCCAGCGGGGGCAGGCTCATCAGCACCGCATTGGCGTCGTGGCCGGTCTCGAGGCCGAACTTTGTGCCGCGGTCGTAGACCAGATTATACTCGGCATATAGCCCGCGGTGGACCAGTTGCGCGTCCTTATCCGCATCCGACCATGCCTGCGGCTTCCGCTTCTCCACTAAAGGCACATAGGCAGGCAGAAAAGCGCGACCGATGTCTTGGGTCAGGGCGAAATCCGCCTCCCAATCACCCGTGTTCCGGTCATCCATAAAGATGCCGCCCACGCCCCGTGCACGGTGGCGGTGGGGGATATAGAAATACTCGTCCGCCCATTCCTTTAGCTTGGGGTAGATGTCGGTGCCGTGCGGATCAAGGTGCTGCTGCTGCGTGGCGTGGAAATGCGCTGTGTCCTCATCATACTCGATGCAAGGGTTCAAGTCGGAGCCCCCCCCGAACCACCACGCACCCGGTGTCCAGAACATGCGCGTGTTCATATGGACCGCAGGGGCATGCGGGTTTTGCATATGCGCCACAAGGCTGATGCCAGAGGCCCAAAAGCGCGGGTCATCTGCCATACCCGGCACACCGCGTGCTGCCATTGCTTTCTGCGCGCGCTCACCCAAAGTGCCGTAGACCGTTGAGATATTCACCCCGACCTTCTCGAACACGCGGCCACCGCGCATCACGCTCATCAGGCCACCACCCGCATCCGATCCATCATCAGAGGTGCGTTTTGTCTCACTCACATCAAAGCGGCCAGGCGCCATATCCGTCAGTGGCCCTTCGGCATGCGTGTCTTCCAGATTCTCGAATGAGGCGACGATGTCATCACGCAACGTGCGAAACCACGCGGATGCGCGGTCTTTTTCTGTGTCGAAGGCAGCAGTCATGGGGTGGCTTTCTGTCAGAATTATCTGACACCGTTACAGCACAGTTGATCTGACGTGAACAGACGCAACATCATGCATAATTCAATGCGCAGGCGCGCTCACCGCATCAAGAAGCGAGCGGCCACCGTCCACAACCATCACTTCGCCTGTCATAAAGCTGCTGCTTTCAGCCGCGAGAAATTGCACCGCCTCAACCAGTTCATTGGGCGCTGCGATGCGACCTAGCGGTGTATGGCTGCGGATATCATCACGCCATTCGCGGTTCTCGGCCACCGACGCCTTGAGCGAAGCCGACATGACAGATCCGAAGGCTACTGCATTAACACGAATGCGGTGCGGCGCTAGCGCCAGCGCCATCGAGCGGGTCATCTGATCCAGAGCGGCAGAAGCAATAGAGTAGGCCATCAGTTCGGGCGCTGTCTGATGCGCCGCTGTCGAGCTCAGGTTGATGATCGATCCGATCTGCCCTTCAGGCTGGTCTTTGGCCTGTTTCATCATGCGTTTGGCCACTTGCTGGGACAGGCGGAGCGCTGTCATCAGGTTCTGCTCCAGCAGTGTCTCGACAGAGCTATCATCGACATCCAACGCTTCGGTCGGGATCACCTGACGCGACGCATTCACCAGCACGTCAACCTGATCGAACGCATCGATCGTCGCCGAGACAAGGTTGGCGATGGTCAAGCGCTGCCGCAAATCCCCTGCGAAAAAGCGGATGTTACCCTCATCACGCGCCTCGCCCAGCTCTTCCTTGAGACGCTTTTCATCTATATCGGCGCACATCACATTGGCACCTTTGTCCGCGAAATCACGCGCGATGGCGAGGCCGATGCCGTTGGCGGCACCCGTCACGATCACAGTCTTACCAGAGATTGAGAATGACATAGCCTGTCCTTTGAAACAGTTAGCGGCGTTTGCGCAGGGGGCGCGAGGCATGGAACAGCTTGAATCGCGCATCGCCGCCGATTTCTTCGACCTGAACAAAACGCGTCTTCAGCTCTGCTTCATACGGCAAATGACGGTTCGCCACCATCCAAAGATGGCCCTGCGGCGTCAACAGCCGCGCAGCAGAAGCGATGAACGCCTGCCCGACCTGCGGTTCGGTTGCGCGGCCTATGTGGAAGGGCGGGTTCATCACAATAGTGTCTACCTTGTGATCAAGCGACCAGTCAGTGCCGTCCGCCCAGTGAAATTGCGCCCTAGGATCATTCACGTTCCGGCGCGCGCATTCGAGCGCCATGTGACCAGCCTCGACCAGATGCACAGCCTCAACGCCCTCGCGGGTCAACACATGCGCGGAGAGAAACCCCCAGCCCGCGCCCAGATCACACACCTGCTTGCCCAGCTTGTCAGGCAGCGCATCAGCCAGCAGCGCGGAGGCGACATCTACACCATCCGCTGAAAACACACCCGGTGCGGTCCAGAACCCGCCTTCTGTTAGCGCGGGGCCCGCGGCCCAATCGGAGAATTGATCAGCGACGGGGGACTCGATCCAGAAGAGTTTGCCATGCGCTTTGGTAACGGGCCCGTGCACAGTGACCCGCGCTTTCATGGCTTTGAGGATCCCCTCGATCCCGTCCGTCTTCTGGCCGTCAATCACGACGACACCGTCACTCTGCGCACAAGCTGCTGCAATCATGGCACGCGCCTCAAGCTTGGCACGAGGCAAGCAGACAAGCACGGCCGCATAGCGATCATCACTGTTTACAGAGACATCAAATCCTCGCGCAGACCACGCCGCATGAGCAGGATAGAAATCATGAATAATCCGCGCGCGGTCTTTTGGAATATCGTCCAGATCGAGGTCGGGGGACGGGCCGAAAACGGCTATTGCGCCGGTTTCAGGCCACGTGAGGCCACCGCCGTCAAGCGCCAGCGGCAGTCGTTGATCGAGCATGAGTTACTCTTCTTTTTCCATAGTACACTGGAGGGGGTGCTGGTGACGGCGTGCGAAATCCATGACTTGCGCCACTTTGGTCTCTGCAATCTCGTGGCTGAATACGCCAACCACGGCCAGCCCCTTCTTGTGCACGGTCAACATGATCTCGAAGGCTTGCGCATGATTAAGACCGAAGAACCGCTCGAGCACATGCACGACGAATTCCATAGGCGTGAAATCATCGTTCAAAAGCATCACCTTATACATCGGTGGTCGCTTGGTCTTTGGCTTTGTCTTGGTGAGCAGTTCGGTGTCGTCACCGTCTTGCTTGTCTGACATTATTATCGGATCAAGATGCATTGCTGCTCCTGCGAAAAACACATGGGTACGGGGCGGTTGTTCCGTCTATATAACGCGCAGGCGCATTTAGAAAAGAGGAATGGTGGCATTATGTCCCACTGGGCGCCAAAGCCCCACCCTCAACCAAGCCAAGGAGACCCCGATGCCCCAAGCCGACCTGAGTTATTCCGCGCAACTTCCTATCGATCCCGCTGCTCTTCTGAGCAAGGTTGAAGAAGTCATTGCCGCCCATGATACGACATCGGGCGACTGCAAGGGACGCGCACACGCTCTGGAAGTTACGCATCACGCGCATATCCTGCTGCGCTTGCGCATGCTGAACAAGCCACACCGCGACGACGCATTTATGCAAACGCTGCTTTCCGCCCTGCAATCAGAACTGCGCGCGCTCATCCCTGCCCCCTGCATACTGGGCGTCGAGCTGGGGTTTCTCGAAACGCATTATGCGTCCCTAACTCTGGATTGAGTCGCGATCTTCAATTGCGGCAGATGTCGCCCAAATGCTGCCACATTCCCGCCACAATGGCGGGTGTTGTGGCCTAGAGAGAATTGGCACCCATATGTGCCATGCTGCCGCGCAGAAAATCCTGTGAAATCCGTAAGAAGACGGGTTATCAAACGACGTTTTTCATGCTAACTTTTAATTAATCAAAAAAAATGGCCACCCGAAAAATCGGGGGTCTTGAGGCAGATTAGGCAGGTTATCATGAAGGTGCGGCGCGTGCAGCCGGCCCGTTTCGGGCTATTCATTCTTGCAGCATTATGGCTATTTGTACTCGTCCCCATGAGTGCGAAAGCAGCCCCGTATGCGGCGTATGTGATTGATGCGAGGACGGGCAAAGTCCTGCATGCCAACAACGCCGAGACACCGCTTCATCCTGCGTCCCTGACAAAGATGATGACGCTGTACATCGCATTCCAAGCCGTCGAGCGCGGTGAGATCAGCTTGGACACGAAAGTGCGCATTTCTAAACATGCCGCTTCCGAGCCACCAAGCAAGCTGGGCCTGCAAGCAGGTCAGCGGATCGCTTTGAAATTCCTGATCCGCGCCGCCGCCGTGAAATCTGCCAATGATGCGGCCACCGCAATTGGCGAGGCAATCTCGGGCTCGGAGGCAAAGTTTGCACGCCGTATGAACCGCACGGCCAAGCAATTGGGGATGCAGCGGACGATCTTCAAGAACGCGCACGGCCTCACCGAAGTAGGCCACCAGTCTACGGCACGCGACATGACGATCATGGGGCGGCACCTGCTCTATGATTATCCCCAGTACTATAACCTGTTTTCGCGGATCACTGCTGATGCCGGTGTGCGCAAGGTCAGCCACACCAACCGCCGCTTTCTGAATGCCTACAAGGGTGCAGACGGGATCAAGACTGGATATACCCGCGCGGCGGGATTCAACCTCACTGCCTCTGCCGAGCGCGGCAACGAGCGCATCATCGTCACCGTCTTTGGCGGCAAATCCACGACATCGCGGAACGCCAAAGTTGCGGAACTGATGGATCTCGGATTTCGCCGCGCACCGTCTCGCGCACGTCTGCGCAAGCCGAAATTGCCCGAATACATCGCAGAGGCCCGCCCCAGCGCGCCCGTGGCGCAAAGCACTTCCGCTCCGGCAAAAGGGGCTAAAGGCAAGACAATCCGCCTGATCCGTGCCGTCACGACATCCTACAGGCCCCAGATGCGGCCAACAGCATCAGAGCCTGTCCTTGTGGCCACGAACAGCGATCCGCTCGGCGATGTGCTGAGCTCTGCCATCAATGACGCCGTCGCCCAAGCGGTCAAGGAGCCGCAAAAACCTGCCCCCGAAGTGGGCCAATCGCCGCAAGCTGCTGTTGTGCCCGATGCCACCGCTACCGCAAATATCGTTTTGGCCGCCGCAGCAACCACTGCCTCTATGCGCCCTGCGTTACGTCCCAAAGGTCTGGTCGTTATTGGTGCACAGCCGAAATTGGCAAAAGCGCCTGAGCCGCAAGAAGTCGTCACCCGCGTCTCGACGTCTGGTGGTCGCCATTGGGGCGTGAACGTGGGCCGCTTTGGTAGCCGCTACGCCGCTGAAAAGGTGCTTATCACCACAGCGCTTGCCGAGATGGCCACGCTGGACGGCTCCCTACGCAAAGTGGTGCGCAAACCGCAAGGCTTTGATGCGAATTTCCTCGGGTTGACCCGCGAGACCGCCGACCTTGCTTGTCGCAGGCTCAAAGCACGCAATGTCAGCTGCTTTATGATCGGGCCGGGTTGATCTGCGCAATTACGGCGTACGCGCCTCACGTTTGAGCCATGAGATCATCGCTTTTAAGGGGGCCCGCTGCACCCCTTGCCGCGTCACGATGTAATACCCGGTGCCGGCGCTCCTCTCTTCATGCAGAACCCGCAAACGGCCTGCTTCAATGTCACGCTCGACAAATCTGCGCACGGTCACTGCAACCCCCTGCCCGTCACGAGCTCCGTCCACCATCAAGTTCCCTGGCACGCGCAGCACGCTCGCCGCGCGCGTCGCTACGCCGTGCTGCTTAAGCCAGCTTGTAGATTCCGAGTTGCCGAACTCTTCGATCCATGGAAATCGCGCGAGCGCCTCCAGATCATCGCAGGCCATATCACCAACAAGGCTTGGTGCTGCGACGACGACCATCGAACTTTCCCATAGCAATGATGCGTCAAGGTCGGGCCACTTCCCCGTTCCAAATCTGATCGCAATATCGATACCATCGGGAGCCAGCGTGACGACATCAGCGGTGGGATCAATCATCAGGTCAATGTCAGGATAGGCTGCGCGGAAGCCCGCAAGGCGCGGCATAAGCCAGCGCGCCGCAAAAGTCGGCGTCACCGAAATATGGAGCGGCCGCGCATCGCGCGCATCCGTCACTTCAGCTACAGCTTCATGCATCTGCGCAAAAGCGCCTCCGATTTCATGCGCCAACCGCTCCCCTTTGGGCGTGAGCCTGAGGGCGCGGCCAGAGCGATCGAGGAGGGCAACATTGAGGTGCCCCTCCAGCACCCGCAATTGCTGACTGATCGCAGCATGCGACACGCCGAGCGTATCACCAGCCGCCACCACGCTGCGGGTCTGGGCAAATGCACTGAACGCACGCAGCGCAGAAAGAGGTGGGAGGCTGCGCCAATCCATATGTCATCCCAGCTTACATATACTCAAGAAGCATGACTCGCATTGATCGCGTGATCCGTCAAGAATAAAGGCACACATCAGGAGAATGCACATGATCAATATTTACGCCCAGACCTTTATGAATGCCACTCGCACAGGTGAAATCTGCATGCAGGACGTCCCCTCTATCCCTGAAACCAAGCGTCACAGGTGGTTCACACGGCGCAAAACGCGCTGCATAGACCCAAAAAATCTGTAAGAATAAGCAGTGCGCAGGTGGCGACCTCAGGTCGCTGCCTGCAACAAGGTACGCGTATATTCCGTCTGCGGATTGTCATAGAGCGCGTCAACATCGCCGTACTCTACAACATCTCCGCGCTTCATCACCATCACGCGGTGCGACATGGCGCGGACCACGCGCAAGTCGTGGCTGATGAACAGATAGGCCAGCCCGTATTTCACCTGCAATTCGCGCAGCAGATCAACGATCTGCACCTGCACAGTCATATCCAACGCGCTTGTCGGCTCATCCAGCACCAGCAGGCGCGGGCGCAGCACCATGGCACGCGCAATGGCAATCCGCTGACGCTGCCCGCCAGAGAATTCATGGGGGTAGCGGTCCATCGTGGCGGGGTCGAGGCCCACCTCAATCATCACATCATGCACCAGCTCACGCGGATTACGCTCTGGGTCAACCTTGTGGATGCTCAACCCCTCGGCGATGATCTGCATGCAGGTCATGCGGGGGCTGAGGCTGCCGAACGGGTCTTGGAACACGATCTGCATGTCCTTGCGCAGCCGGCGCAGCTCTTTCGTGGACCACTTGCGGATGTCATTGCCCATGAAGGTGATCCCACCCTCGGACGCAATCAGCCGCATGATAGCCAGCGCGAGCGTTGTCTTCCCCGAGCCGCTTTCACCCACGATACCGATCGTCTCGCCCGCCCGCACGCTAAGGCTTGCGTCATTGACCGCCTTCACATGCCCCACAGTACGGCGCAGCAGGCCGCGCTGGATCGGGAACCAGATTTTGAGGTTGTCGGTCTGCGCGATGACTTCGGCGCTCTCGGCCACTGGCGCAGGGCTGCCTGTCGGCTCCGCCCCAAGAAGCTTTTGCGTATAAGGATGCGCGGGATTGTCGAAAATCTCCGCCGTTGGCCCCTGCTCCACAATCTCGCCGTGCTGCATCACACAAACGCGGTCGGCGATGCGGCGCACCACGCCAAGATCATGGGTGATGAACAACAGCCCCATGCCTTCACTGTCTTTCAACTCTTTGAGCAGATCCAGAATTTGTGCCTGAATGGTCACATCAAGCGCTGTCGTAGGCTCATCCGCGATGAGCACGTCAGGCTTGTTGGCCAGCGCCATCGCGATCATCACGCGCTGGCGTTGTCCACCCGACAGCTGGTGCGGATAGGAACCCAGACGGCTTTCGGCATCATTGATGCCAACCTTCTGAAGCAACTCCAGAATGCGCGCTTTGAGCGTCGCACCTGTCAGACCCTGATGTAGGCTTAGGCTTTCTGCCAACTGCTTGTCGATCGTATGCAGCGGGTTGAGCGAGGTCATCGGCTCTTGAAAGATAAAGCTGATGTCATTGCCGCGCACTTTGCGCAACAAGCTCTCGGATGCCCCTATCATCTGCTGCCCGTCGTAGGTGACGGACCCTTCGACTTGCGCCGTTTCACCCAGAAGGCTGACCGTGCTCAACGCCGAGACGGATTTGCCAGAGCCGCTCTCCCCCACGAGCGCCACAGTCTCGCCGCGCTCGACATGGAAAGAGATACCTTTGACCGCAGCGGTCAATTGCCCGTCCTGTCGGAAAGAGACGCGCAGATCTTTTACGTCCAGCAAAGCAGTCATTATTGGAACGTCTTTCTGGGATCAAACGCGTCGCGTATCCCTTCGAAGATAAACACCAGCAGCGACAGCATGATCGCGAAGGTGAAGAAGGCGGTGAAGGCGAGCCATGGTGCTTGCAGGTTTTGCTTTGCTTGCAGTGTCAGCTCCCCCAGCGAGGGGGCTGAGGACGGCAGGCCGAAGCCAAGAAAGTCGAGCACAGCAAGCGATGAGATCGTTCCCGTGATCAGGAAGGGCAGCATGGTCAGCGTGGCGACCATCGCATTGGGCAACATATGGCGGAACATAATCGTGGTGTTGCCTACGCCCAAAGCCCGCGCCGCGCGCACATACTCAAGGTTGCGCGCGCGTAGGAATTCGGCGCGCACCACGCCGACAAGCGCTGTCCAACTGAATAGCACCAATAGAAACACCAATAGCCAGAAACTTCGCCCCAGAATGGCGAACATGATGATGATCACATAAAGCGACGGTGTAGAGGTCCAGATTTCGATTACCCGCTGAAAAATCAGATCAAGCCAGCCGCCGAAGAACCCCTGCACCGCGCCCGCCGCAATGCCGATGATCGTGGCCAGCCCTGTCACGATGAGGGTGAAAACGATGCTCAAGCGGAAGCCATGGATGACACGCGCCAGCACATCACGCTTGGTCCCGTCAGTGCCCAGCAGGTTTTCACCATTGGGCGGCAGCGGCGCCGCACCAGGGCGATCCACGGCGGTGTCATAGCTGTAGGGGATGGGCGGCCAGATGGTCCAACCCTGCTCGAAGCCTTCGGTCGAAGTGTCGAAGCCACCAGCTTTGATTTGCTCTACAATCCCTTCAGGATCGTCAAAGCACTGCTCTAGCCCACCGCTGGCAATCAGACATTTAACCTCCGGATCGCGGTAAGCCGCCTCCGTCTGGAAATCGCCACCAAACTCCGTCTCCGCATAGAAGTTGAAGATCGGCATATACATCTCACCGCGGTAGTTCACGAGGATGGGTTTATCGTTGGCGATGAATTCGGCAAACAAGCTCAGCGTGAAGACCACCGTAAAAATCCACAGCGACCAATAGGCCCGCCTGTTGCGCGTGAAATTACGCCAACGGCGTTGATTGAGGGGGGACATCGCCATCAGCCTTCCCTCTTCTCGAAATCAATGCGCGGATCGACCAGCACATACATGAGGTCGGAAATGATGCTGACGACGAGGCCGATCAATCCAAAGATAAAGAGGGTACCAAACACGATGGGGTAGTCGCGCGCCACAGCCGCCTCAAAGCCCAAACGGCCCAAACCGTCGAGCGAGAAGATCGTCTCGATGATAAGAGACGAGCCAAAGAAGACTCCGATGAACACCGCGGGAAAGCCCGCGATCACGATGAGCATCGCATTGCGGAATACGTGGCCATAAAGCACCTTGCTCTCGCTCAGGCCCTTGGCGCGGGCGGTCATCACATAGTGCTTTTTGATCTCGTCTAGGAAAGAGTTCTTCGTGAGCAGTGTTAGCGTGGCGAAGGCAGAAATGGTCGATGCCAGAACGGGCAGTGTGATGTGCCAGAAATAGTCCTTCACCTTGCCCCACGCGCTCAGCTCTTCAAAATTATCAGACGTGAGGCCGCGCAGCGGGAATAGCTCATAGCAGGTGGGATTGAAGGTTGCACCGTTCTCCCAAACCTCCGCCAATCCCGGAATGCGGAAGCAGTTGGCGGGCACGAAAAGCACAAGCAGAAGGATCGCAAACAAAAAACCGGGGATCGCATAGGCCGCGATAATCGCGCCCGAGGTCCATGTGTCAAAGCGAGAGCCATCGCGCACCGCCTTCTTGATGCCCAGCGGGATGGAGATGAGATAAGCGATCAGCGTCGACCAAAGCCCCAGCGTGATTGACACAGGCAGCTTTTCCTTGATCAGATCAATGACGGAGATCGAGCGGAAATAACTCTCCCCGAAATCGAACTGCATGTAATTCCACAGCATGTTGAAGAACCGCTCGACGGGCGGTTTGTCGAAGCCGAACTCGGCCTCAAGCTCGGCGATGAATTCGGGCGGAAGGCCACGTGCGCCCACGTAGTTGTCATTGCCGCCCAGATCGACAGTGTCCGCGTCAGTGCCGCTGCCTGCAAAACCGCCGAACACGTCGCCGCCGCCCTGAATGCGTGCAATCGCCTGTTCCACAGGACCGCCAGGCACGAATTGCACCAATGCAAAATTCACAAGCATGATCCCGAACAACGTCACTGGGATCAGCAAAAGCCGTCTTAGAATATAGGCGCCCATGATTTACCTCAGCACGCCTTCGCTGCGCAATGTTTCCGCTTTCTCGGCGTCATACCACCAGAAATCGAGGTAGCCCAGCGCGTATGCAGGCTGCTCCTCCGGATGGCCATACTGGTCGTAATACGCTGTCCAGTAGACATCGTTATACCACACGGGGATCATGATGAATTCATGGCGCAACGCACGGTCCAACGCAGTCATCGCTGCCTGCTCCTGTTCGCGGGTCTCGGCCTGCAATGACGCTTCAATGATGGCATCCACCATGGGGCTGGCCAGCCCTGCGGGGTTGAACAGCGAAAACTCCGATGCCTCCGAGCCATAGCGCTGCATCAGGCCTGTGCCCGTGCCAAGGAAGGCAGCATATTGATCATAGATGAGATCATAGTCGCGGTCCCGCTCACGGGAGGTGTATTGCGAGGCATCCACCCGCTCCAGCACAGCCTCGATCCCGAAGGCCTCAAGATTGGACATGAAGTTCTCAACCACAGCCGACAGGGTCGCGGACCCCGATGAATTTAGCAGGAACGTTAGTTTAAGCGGCTCTCCCGCAGCATTGCGCCGCTTGCCGTCATCGCCCACGGCCCAGCCAGCATCATCAAGCAGCCGTGACGCCGCGCGCGCATTGCGGCGGTCCAGCAGGCGCGCAGCACCAGAACTGTGCGGCATGCGGACTTCATCGGTCAACAGCTCTGGCACAACCACATCGCCAAGGCTTTGCAGCAGCTCCAGCTCGGCCCCCTCTGGAACACCCGTTGCCATCAAAGGCGTGTCTTGGGTGAACGAGGCGCGCTGTTTGAACAGCCCGTATTGCAGGGATTCGTTGGTCCATTCAAAATTGAACGCCAATGATACCGCTTCGCGCACGCGCTTGTCTTGCAATGTCTCGCGACCCAGATTGAACACGATGCCCGACGGCGTCGGTGGTGATCCGTCTGGAATTGATTCGAGTTTTACAAAACCGTTCTGCGCCTTTGGAAAGTCATAGGCCGTGGCCCACTGTTTTGAGTTGCCCTCATTGCGGAAGGTATACTCGCCCGATTTAAACGCCTCGAAGGCGGAGTTCTCATCGCCGAAGTACTCGACGCGGATACGGTCAAAATTGTTGCGGCCAACGTTGAACGGCAGGTCATTGCCCCAATAATCGGGGTTACGCTTATAGACGATGCGGCGATTCACATCCACATCCTCGATCATGTAAGGACCAGACCCGGGTGAGGTCTCCAACCGGCTTTCGTCCAGCCGCGCACCTGTTTCCTCATACCATTTCTTGGACCACGCAGGCACGAACCCCACCTGATCGATCAACGACCGCCGCGAGATACCTTCGGCAAAATAGAATTTGATGCGGTAGTCATCCAGCACCTCAACCTTCGGGATACGCTGGCGCACCGCGTCGGCATAAGACTTCAGCCCCTGATCCAGCAGCAGGTTATGGGAAAATGCGATGTCGTGGGCGGTCACAGGATCGCCACTGGAAAACCGCGCTTCGGGGCGCATGTTGAAGATAACCCAGTCTTTGGTCTCGGGGTACTCAAGACTTTCGCAGAGCAGACAGTAATATTCTGCATAGACGTCCGCAGGCGCGGCCTCGTTGCCCGTCCCGCCGCCCAGCAGGCTTTCATACATCATGCTGCTCAATGCGCCCCCGCGCCCCTTGCGAGAATAGGGGTTCATGGAATCGAACGTCCCTAGGGTCGATATCGCGATCTCACCACCTTTGGGCGCTTCGGGGTTCACATAGTCAAAATGCGCAAAGTCGGCGGGATAGCTTAAATCACCGTAGAATGAGTAACCATGGCTTTTGATCATGCCTTCTTCGCTGTCGGCGCGCAAATCACTGCCCCAAATTGCTGCACATACCGAAACGGCCAGCACAGACCACAGGTGCGCACCCTTGCGGCGGTGGCGTTGGACACGGGCAAAAGGCATCATCGGCAGGCTCCTTGGGTCAGAGAATAGTGTTTCCGTTCAAAATGTAGGCTAAAGCGCTGCCGCGCCAAGATACAAGTTGCAACTCTGTGATCTAGCAGGATTCGGCACTAAAATGCGAAAAGGCCGCCCAAAGGCGACCTATTCAATTTTATCACGCGATCTGCTCGATCAGTCGTCGAGGCTGTCGAGGTATGCAATCACATCTGCGCGGTCTTCTGGCTTGGCCAGACCAGCAAAGCCCATCGTTGTTCCGGGCGCCCATGTCGCTGGCTTTTCGAGAAACGCGTAGAGGTTTTCGGCTGTCCATACATCAGCTTGCTCCGACAGAGCGCCAGAGTATTCATAGGACGCCACGGAACCAACGTCACGGCCAACAACGCCATACATATGGGGGCCAACAGCGTTCTCGCCGTCGCCGACTTTGTGACAGGCAGTGCACTTGCGGAAGACTTTTGCGCCGCTGTCAGCAGACGCTGCCGCCATACGCTCTTCGAACGGTACCTCGGCGACTTCCTCTTCGGGTTCATTCCCTGCAACTTCAATCACGTAAGATGCCTCACCGTGCAAAGACGCATGGTAGACTTCTTCACCCGCCCATTTACCCAGCAACAACACCAGCCATGCACCCAGCAGGCCAGCAGAAATCTTTGTAATGGTCATTGTATCCATGGCTACGATCCGTCGTTTGTAATTCACTTGTGTTCCGTGCGGTATCTATTGCTTTCCCTGCCAGCAAGCAAGGTGTAGTTAGCGCGACGAAACGACCAAATGCGTATGTTTTTACGAAGGAACCATAGGATGACCGCAAACGCTCCGCTGCGCATCGCCTTTCAGGGCGCTTTGGGTGCCTACAGCCATGAGGCCTGCCTGCAAGCACGCCCTGATGGTGTGCCCGTCCCCTGCACCACGTTCGAGGGGGTCCTGCGCGCGGTGCGTGAGGGGCGCGCGGATCTTGCTATGCTGCCTGTCGAGAACACGACCTATGGTCGCGTGGCCGACATTCATCGTCTGCTACCCCAAAGCGGTATGCACATCATCGAGGAAGCCTTCGTCCGCGTGCGTATCGCGCTGATGGCCAAACCCGGTGTGACGCTGGACCAGATCAAACATGTGCGCGCCCATCTGGTGCTTTTGCCACAGGCGCGTGCATATCTTGAGGCCAATGGCATCACGTCCGAGCCTGCCGTTGATAGCGCGGCCGCTGCCGAAGAGCTTGCTGCGGGCGGTCCTGCGCATGAGGGCGTGCTGGCCAGTGCAGTGGCCGCAGACATTCATGGGCTGGAGGTTCTGGCGGACGGCATCGAGGATCTGGATCACAACACCACGCGCTTTTTGCTGATGGCGCCAGAGCCGGACATGACGCAGCGCGGCAGCAAAATGATGACGACATTCGTATTCGAGGTCCGCAACATCCCCGCCGCCCTCTACAAGGCGATGGGTGGATTTGCGACCAATGGCATCAACATGACCAAGCTCGAAAGCTACATGGTGGGTGGCTCGTTCACCGCGACGCAGTTCTACGCCGATATTGAAGGACACCCTGATGATCCAGCAGTCAAACGCGCTCTGGATGAGCTAGGCTATTTCACTAACATGCTGGATATTCTGGGTGTCTATCCTGCGCATCCGGGACGGTGGAACATCACAGGTTAGAGCGGGGCATCAGCCCCTCTCATAGCGTTCTTCCATAGACTTGGCGAATTCGGCCACGCGCAATTTGTACTTTTTGGTCATCGACGCCTTGGCCAGCTTGATGGATTGTACCAACAGACGCGCTGACAGGTTCAGAGGCTTGATATCAAACACAACCATGATCCGCGTTCGGGTCCTGGATAAGGCAACCAGCTCTATGGTCATTGTTGTAAAAAGCCCCGGAGACTTACACTCAAGAACCATCTCGTGCGGCTTGTCGAGGGTTACCATCTCGATGTCGACCTGACGCCGCTTGCCGCGCAGGTTGAACATGGCGCTCCATGTCATGCCAACGCCGCGTACTGTTTTGGTGTCCGTGCGCTGCACTTCGGCGCCTCGGCGCATGGCAGCACGCTCGAACATCTCGAAATCGCACAGCATTTCGAAAACCGCATCAATGGGCGCATCAACATCTTCTTTTGTCGAGAATTTCATGCTCGCCTCGGTGTTATTATTATTTGTTAAATCACTTTAAGGCTGCCCCCGCACGGGTCAACCATTCTGCTCAGATACTCACAATATCGGCATGTCCCGCATTTAGTCGAGCGTATCCGACAACCAACGTTCTATGAGGAAGTGGGCAATCGCCCCTTTTCGGGCGGGCATTATTTCGGGGTGGTGACCTTGGCTCACCGTCATCATCTCTTCGCGCGTGACCCAGCGAGCATCTTCGATTTCTACAGGATCTATGTTGATGTCGGTGCTGATCGCCTCACCGTGGCAACCAAACATCAAAGACGCTGGAAACGGCCACGGCTGACTGGCGAGGTATCCAACTTCGCCCACACGCACGCCCGACTCCTCAAACACCTCGCGGCGCACGGCCGCCTCAAGCGTCTCCCCGGGTTCAACAAATCCTGCCAGCAGTGAATACATCCCAGCAGGCCAACCCGGAGAGCGGCCCACCAGAACAGAGTTGCCGTGGGTGATCAGCATGATCACCACAGGGTCGGTCCGCGGGAAGTGTGATGCCCCGCAGGAAGCACATTTGCGCTGCCAGCCGCCTTGCGACATTTCTGTTTTCACACCGCATTTCGCGCAGAAAGGATGCGTCTCATGCCAACTAAAGATCGCCCGCCCCGATGCCGCCAGTTCCGCATCGCGGGGGTCAAGCCATGTCATCACGCGCCTCAGCTCGGCGAACACCATCCAGTCTGGCAAGGCGGGGTGGCGCTGTTCGCTGGGATCAAGAAAGCCGCCAAGGCTGCTCTCGTCCAGATTTGCAGGGGTCCACGCAGAGATATCAACAGCGAATGTCGGCCCGCCTTCTTCGCGGCCCAACAGGATCGGCGGCTCCGCTGCATCTTTGAGTGCGGCGTGATCCATAGGAAGGCGGATCAAACCCGCTGGCCGTTCTGCCGAAATCAACGGCTTGCCCCGCCAGAACAATATCGCGCGCGCCGTCGGATCGGCAGCAGCCTGCGCGATCGCTTCGGGGTTGCCACGCAACTCACCTGCACGGTCAAGGTTAGACCCCCCAAATGTCACCAACTCCGCGTCTTTCATCTCGCTCCCTTTCATGCCCGAACCGCATTTTGTGTTTGTGCGGTCCGCGACCCCATGCTTCAACCCTTAATCTCGCGATGCGATCCCACTATCTGATTTACCTACTCAACCTGTGCTGGTAATTTGCAATTCATGAGGGTCACCGACAATCCACAACAGCAGGACAGGACAAGCGCGTGATCAAAATCAGGCTGCTGGCGACGACTGATCTGCATGGCCATCTTCTGCCCTTTGACTATATCAAAGATCAGCCGACACAAGGCGACGGCCTTGCGGGTCTTGCCCGTTTGATCGCAGAGGAACGCGCCCGCGCCGACGCACAAGGCGTGCCTGTCATTCTGGTCGATAACGGAGATACCTTTCAGGGCAATCCGCTGGCTAACCGCCTTGCACATCAGAAGGTTCGCTGCGATCACCCCATCGTCGCCTGCATGAACCACCTCGCGTATGATGTTGCAGGATTGGGCAACCATGATCTCGACCATGGCCTGCCATACCTCAAAGCGGTTGCAGGCGCGCTCGAGATGCCACTGTTGAACAGCAACTTGGAGGGCGTTGACATTGCGCCCCTAAAGAAATCCGTTCTGCTTCATGTAGATGTTGGCGATCAGGCAGCCGGTGCTCTCACATTGGGTGTGATTTCGGTACTGCCCCAGCAAAGTGCGGCATGGAACAAACAGCACCTCGGCGATGGAGCGATTGCCAATGATCCTGCGCAAACAGTCATCGACACATCAAAAGACCTCAGGGCCGCAGGTGCCGACCTTATCGTCGTGCTTGCCCATATGGGTGTTGGCCTGCGAGATGGGGACAACAGCGACAGCCGTGCATCCCATGCGCTGGTCGAGACAGGTTGCGTCGACGCGGTCATACTGGGCCACACCCACCGCAGGCTTCCTTCGGTTGATTACGCAAAGCGGGATGGCGTCGATATTCACAAAAGCACGGTCGGCGGCGTTCCCGCCCTTATGGCAGGACATGCGGGATCAGATCTCGGTGTTATGGACCTCACGCTTGAGCATGATGCGGACACTGGCTGGCGCGTTGCCATGCACCACTGCGTGCTGCGACCCAACGGAGCCAACGTGCTGGCCGATCCGCCTATTGCGGCGCTGGCACAAACCGAACACGATCGTGTGCGCGGCGCCCTACGCCAGCGCATCACCAAGACCGCGCGCACACTGCACAGCTTTTTCTCCACTGCCTGCCCCGCACCGACACAACACCTGACAGCACTTTCATATTATAACGTCGTGAATGCAGCGCTGGCAGGAACTGCGCATGAACAGGTTCCGGTTCTGGCGACTGCAGCAGCACATGGTGCGGGAGGGCGTGACGGGCTGGGAAATTACATCCATATCCCCAAAGGCGACGTCTTGGCGCGCCACATGGCGGGGCTTAACCCGTTTGAAAACCAAGTCGTCGGCATTTCCGTGACCGGCGCGCAATTACACGAGTGGTTGGAGCATTCAGCATCACTCTTCAACACATTGCTCCCCACAAAGCCCAATCAGTTTCTCGCAAATCCTGACATTCCTGCGTTCCAGTTCGACACTATTTTTGGTCTGAACTACCTCATTGATCCCACGCAAAAGCCCTACGCCAGAATTTCGGCGTTGACCTATGCCGGTGCGCCCGTTCGGGATGATCAGCAGTTTATCCTTGCCACCAACCAGTTTCGTGCCTCTGGAGGCGGCGGATATCTCCCTACGCCGAAGGATCGCATCGTCGCGACCCTTGATACATCTATCGAGGCAACCATGACCGAGATCTTGCAAAGCGGCACGCCCGCTCCCTGGGGCAATACCGCGCCTTGGGCCTTCGCTCCGCCCACCCCGACACAGGCGCTAATCTATACGCACCCCGATGCGATGGAACAAATCGCAGATATCCGTCACCTGAAACCAACTCTGCAAGGCTCGACACCAGACGGCTTTATCCGCATTTCACTGACGCTGTGACCTTGCAGCAGCGCGCCGCTTTGCCTATATCTCGAATCGAGAGGTTGGTGCGGGCAGGCGCCTCGCCAACCTGGTCAGAGCCGGAAGGCAGCAGCCACAACGAGTCCCGCTTGGGTCGTTATCAATCTCTCACCTAGAGCTTAAACAGCAAAGCTGTTTAAGCGGAACCTGATAGTGCCTTTGCTTAAAAAGGGTCACGAAAAGGTAGATCACAGAAAATACCGCAAAGCGGAATGTGACGCTGGAAGGGTATTCGCATAGCGAATGTCCCGAGAGGCAATCGCTCCAAAGCAAGCTCGCCCCCCCTCACAACCGCGCCGCTGCAAACGTATCACACTCCCCCACAGCACCCGTATCATAGCCCCGCGTGAACCACCCTGCGCGCTGTTCACTCGTCCCATGGGTAAAAGTATGCGGCTGCGGCACGCGCCCCGCTTGGCTCTGCAAATGATCATCTCCGATCTTGCGCGCCGCATTAAGTGCTTCTTGCAGATCGCCCCGTTCCATCAGCCCCTGCACGTTGCGCGCCCAAATCCCGGACAAACAGTCCGCCATCAGCTCGAGCCGAACGGTCAACGCATTGGCCTCTACTTCCGAAGCACGGGCACGGGCCGTATTCACCTTGAGTAATATGCCAAGCTCGTTCTGGACATGGTGCGCGACTTCATGCGCGATCACATAAGCCGCTGCAAAATCGCCGCCCGCGCCCATCTGACGGTCAAGCGCTGTGAAAAACTGAGTGTCCAGATAGGCTTTGTTGTCCGCCGGGCAGTAGAACGGCCCCGTAGCGCCACTGGCATTGCCACACGGGCTTTGCGTGACACCATTGAAGATGACCAGTTTTGGTGGCTCATACGTACGGCCCAATTGATCGCGGAACACTTGGGTCCAGACCTGTTCCGTCGTGGTGAGGACCTGCGCACTGAATGTGGTGGCCGCATCATCACCCTGCGATGAAGTCTGCGTTTGTTGCGGCACACCGCCGCCCTGCAACAGAGGCGAGACGTCCATGCCCGTGAAATACCCCACGGCCAGCACGACAATCACACCCGCAAGCCCAAGCCGCTTCGTCCCGCCGACGCGACCACCTCCGCCACGCCGCTCCACATTACTACTCCGCCGGATACCTCTGAGCCGCATAATATTCTCCCTTGCCTTGCGCATATAACCCTAGCACATTCAGATCGTTCCTGTGCAAGAGAGCTTTGGTCCCCTGCGCCCCGTTGCCCCCATGGCCAGCACACCCTACCTTAAGAGCAACGCCCGAATCCCTTGCATCAGGATGCCCATGACCGACGCCACCGCCTACCGCGTGCTTGCCCGTAAATACCGCCCCGAAACTTTTGCCGATCTGGTCGGCCAGGAGGCGATGGTGCGCACGCTCGAAAACGCGTTCCAAGCGGACCGCATTGCGCAAGCCTTCATTATGACGGGCATCCGCGGTACGGGCAAAACCACCACCGCGCGCATCATCGCCAAGGGCATGAACTGCATTGGCACAGACGGCGCAGGCAAGCCCACGACCGAACCGTGCGGGGCGTGCGAGCATTGCACCGCTATTATGGAAGGCCGCCACGTCGATGTGATCGAGATGGACGCCGCCTCCAACACAGGCGTCGCCAACATCCGCGAGATCATTGACAGCGTGCACTACCGCGCCGCCTCTGCCCGCTACAAAGTCTACATTATTGACGAAGTGCACATGCTCTCGACAGGCGCGTTCAACGCCTTGCTGAAAACGCTGGAAGAGCCGCCAGAGCACGTCAAATTCATCTTCGCCACGACCGAGATCCGCAAAGTGCCTGTCACGGTGCTGTCGCGCTGCCAGCGCTTTGATCTGCGCCGCATCGAGCCCGAGGTGATGATTGCGCTGCTGCAAAAGATCGCATCCGCCGAGAATGCCCAGATCGCCGAGGACGCGCTGGCGCTCATCACTCGCGCCGCCGAAGGCTCCGCACGCGATGCGACATCGCTGCTGGATCAGGCCATCAGCCACGGCGCGGGCGAGACGACAGCCCTGCAAGTGCGTGCCATGCTGGGCCTCGCCGACCGCGCCCGCGTACTTGACCTCTTGGACATGATCCTGCGCGGCGATGCTGCGGGGGCGCTCACCGAGATTGGCGCGCAATACGCCGAAGGGGCCGATCCTATGGCCGTGCTGCGCGATCTGGCCGAGATCACGCACTGGATCAGTGTGGTCAAAATCACACCAGATGCTGCCGAAGACCCCACTATTTCCCCCGAGGAGCGCGACCGTGGCCGACAGATGGCCGACGCGCTGCCTATCCGTGTGCTTACGCGCTTGTGGCAGATGCTACTTAAAGCACTGGAAGAAGTCGCAAGCGCGCCAAATGCCATGATGGCTGCAGAGATGGCTATCATCCGCCTTACCCATGTGGCCGATCTGCCCTCACCCGAGGAATTGGTCCGCACCTTGCAAAACACGCCTGCACCCGCAGGTGCCCCGACCGCCACACGCCCCGCAGCACCAACGGGCGGCGCGCAAGCCGTGCAACAAGCGCAAACACGGATGGCCTCAGCGCCCACTGCGGCCGGGCAGACCACCGCCCTCGCCCGCGATGCCGAGCAAGCGCTTGCTCATTATCCGACGTTTGAACATGTTCTGGAACTCATTCGCCACAACCGCGATGTGAAGCTGTTGGTTGAGGTAGAAACGTCCCTGCAACTGGCCGCCTATCAACCTGGTCGGATCGAGTTTGTGCCCACAGACAACGCACCCCGCGATCTGGCCGCGCGCATCGGGAACAAGCTGCAACTTTGGACGGGCAATCGTTGGGCTGTCAGCGTGGTCAACTCTGGCGGCGCACCCACAATCGCCTCCCTGCGCGATGAAAAAGACAACGCCCTGCGTGCAGACGCCCAAGCGCATCCCATGATGCAAGCCGTCATCGCGCAGTTCCCCAAAGCTAAAATTACCGCCATTCGAACACCCGAAGACATCGCCGCAAGCGCCGTGCAAGACGCTTTGCCCGAGGTCGAGGACGAATGGGACCCGTTCGAGGACAGCTGAACAGGCCTTGCCCTAAGGCACCTCAACCAACATATAAAACAGATCAAGAAACAGGAGATGACGATGCTCAAAGGATTAAGCGGCCTCGGCGATATGGCCGGAATGATGAAAAAAGCCCAAGAGATGCAGGGCAAAATGGCCGAAATGCAGGAAGAAATGCACAACATCATGGTCACTGGAGAATCCGGTGCTGGCCTGGTCAAAGCGACCTGCTCGGCCAAGGGCGAGCTAAAATCGCTCGACATCGATCCGTCGATCTTCAATGGCGACGACAAGGAAGTTGTAGAAGACCTCATCCTTGCTGCCATCAAGGATGCACAGGGCAAAGCCTCTGACCGCGCTCAGGAAGAGATGGGCAAGCTGACCGAAGGCATGGGCCTTCCCGCAGGAATGAAACTGCCGTTTTAAGTCACCGCTTGAAAACGCTGTGAAAAGCGGGAGGCAGCGTATCTCAAAGGAGATGCGCGCTCTCGCTTCCCTTTTATGGAGCGCCAATCTTTGAACAGCACCCGCGACATCGACGCCCTGATCGAGCTGATGGCTAAGCTTCCGGGCCTTGGCCCGCGCTCGGCGCGTCGTGCGGTCCTGCATCTGATCCGCAAACGTGCCCTGTTGCTCACGCCGCTGGCTGACATGATGCAAACCGTGGCCGCTACGGCACGCGAGTGTCTGAACTGCGGCAACGTAGGCACTGCTGACATTTGCGACATCTGTGAAAGTGACAAGCGGGCCAATGGTGAGCTTTGCGTAGTCGAAGATGTCGCCGACCTTTGGGCGATGGAACGCTCGGGCGTCTTCAAGGGGCGCTATCACGTGCTGGGCGGCACGCTCTCTGCCCTTGATGCCATAGGCCCGCAGGAACTGCGCATTCCACGTCTCATTGACCGTGTTGACAGTGAAGGCATCTCGGAGGTCATCCTCGCCCTCAATGCCACGATCGACGGTCAAACCACGGCGCATTACATCGCAGACCAGCTTGAGCACCGTGTGCGCCTTACCTCATTGGCCCAAGGTGTCCCCATCGGTGGGGAGCTCGACTACCTCGATGACGGCACGATCACAGCCGCGATGCGAGCGCGCAAGTCACTCTAAGTCCCGATTAAAAGACCGCCCATGCCTCCCAACATGGACGGTCTGCTCCGCACGCGCGATCAAGCCCTCAAAGGACGATCACATCCAGCGGCGGAAACCCGTTAAACCCGACCGAGCTATAGGAGCTGGTGTAGGCCCCGCAATTGCGGATCATCACCTTGTCTCCATGCCGCAGCGCCAACGGCAAGTTGATGGGCCGCTTCTCATAGAGAATATCCGCACTGTCACAGCTTGGCCCTGCCAGCACACAAGGCCCCGCCTCACCCCCGTCATGTGGCGTCACGATCTGATAGCGGATCGCCTCCCCCTCCGTCTCGGCCAGACCAGAAAAACGGCCGATATCAAGATAGACCCAGCGGTGCAGATCATCGGATGATTTGCGGCTCACCAGCATGACCTCAGCAGCAATGTGTCCCGCCTCGGCAACCAGACCGCGGCCCGGCTCTGCCATCAAATGCGGCACATTGCCAAAGCGCGCAGCAACCGCGGCTACCACAGCAGCAGCATAGCTGCGTGGTGCCTGCACATGCTCACCGTAGAAGGCAGGAAACCCGCCGCCAAGGTTGAGCAATTGCAGATCATGCCCCGCCGCACGCGCCGCATGCCAAAGGGTAGCGACATCATCCAACACCGGGTTCCAGAACTCCGCCCGCCGTGTCTGCGATCCGACGTGGAAGGACAGACCATACGCCACCAGCCCCAATGCACGCGCATAATCGAGCAGCCCAAGCGCAGCAGACGGCGCACAACCGAACTTGCGCGACAAGGGCCAATCGGCAAGCGAATTCTCGACAATCACACGAATGTAGACATTTGCATCGGGCGCGTGCTTTGCAATTTTCTCCAGCTCTGCCTCACTGTCGGCAGCGAACAACCGCACACCCGCCTGATAGGCAAACGCAATATCACTGCCCCGTTTGATCGTGTTGCCAAAGGAAATATCCTGCGGACGCGCGCCTTGAGACAGGCACAGCTCGATCTCCTGACGCGACGCCGCATCGAAACCGGAGCCCTTGAGAACAAGCGTACGAATAATCTGCGGCGCTGGATTGGCCTTCACAGCATAATGGATATGCGCCGCGCCAAGGCCTGCTTTAAGCGCGTCATAAGCCGAGGCCACTTTTGCGCGGCTCACAACAAGCGTCGGCTTGTCGAAGTCATTGGCGGAAATATAAACAGCGGCTGGGTCGGCATAGACAGGAAGTGCGGCGCGCAGGGCGCCGGGGACTGTAGCGTTCATGGTCATCTCCAAAGAGCAGGTGGGGAGCGTTCCCCAAGTGTCGTTTCAAGAGACGTTACCGTCGCTGCATAAACGCGGGTCAGTCAGCAAAAACTGACCGGCCAGAGGCGCGTGCGTTGGCGTCTGTAGAGCGGCATTTAAGCTCATTCAGGATTCGCGCAAGATGGAAAATTCAGCCACTTTCCAATTTTTCCCTGCGTGAAAAAGCAGCGCTATTATTATCACATCCGCTTGACCCACCCTCAAACGAGAAAGGGCACCCCAATCGGAGTGCCCTTCTAAAAAACCAAACCCGAAAGTTCGCGTTACTTCGAGTCTTCATCCGCGTCAGCATCTTCAACTGGTGTCTTAAAGAAGCTCTCCGCATCGGCGAAATCACTGTCTTTCTTGTCGTCTTCATCGTCAGACATATCGGTAGACAATGTGAACGTCTCAAGACCTTCAATCGCCGTCGGAATCTTCGGCTCTGCTTCCATCCCGAGGCTCTGCTCGGTGCTAACCAGCTTGCGACGCTCGTCATCTGTCATGACCTCGCCCTCTTTGGCCTTCTTGGCAGCGGCCTTCTGAACAGCAGCATCCAGCTCGGACTGCTTGCAAAGGCCCAGCGCCACAGGATCGATTGGCTGAATATTGGCGATATTCCAATGCGTCCGCTCGCGAATCGCCTGAATGGTCGGCTTGGTGGTGCCTACCAGCTTGCTGACCTGCGCATCGGTCAATTCAGGGTGAAACTTGACCAACCACAGGATCGAGGCAGGACGGTCCTGCCGCTTGGACAGCGGGGTATAGCGCGGGCCACGGCGCTTCTCTTCACCCGTCGCGGCGGCGTTGAACTTGAGCGTCAGTTTGTGCATCAAGCTGTTTTGCGCCTTATCGATCTCTTCTTGCGTAAGCTGGTTGTTGGTGATCGGGTCAAACCCTTTGACGCCTGCAGCCACATCACCATCGGCAATGCCCTGCACTTCCAACTCGTGCATGCCTACAAAGTCGGCAATCTGCTTGAAACTGATGGTCGTGTTGTCCACCAACCATACTGCGGTGGCTTTCGCCATAATCGGTTTGCCCATGTCTCTCTCCTTAAAACGCACCTTCCCCGTCGCCTGAATTAGGCTGTCCTGGCGGGCCAGAACCGTTTCCAATTTGGGGGAACTTGTGGCTTATATAGACAAGCCCCGCCCATAAGGAAAGACCCCAGATGCGCACCATTCTCCTCGTCCTGGCCTTGAGCCTCACCGCTGTCACTGCCCGCGCGGAGGGCGAGCGCGCAGGCGACTTTGACTATTTCGTCATGGCGCTCAGCTGGTCTGCAAACTGGTGTGCGCTGGAAGGCGACGCGCGCAACTCCCCCCAATGCGATGCAAGTGAGGACCACGGCTGGATTCTCCATGGCCTCTGGCCCCAATTCCACCGTGGCTATCCATCCTTTTGTCAAACTGCCAAACGCCCGCCCTCGCGCAGCATGACGGGTGATATGGCAGACATCATGGGCACAGGCGGCCTCGCATGGCACCAATGGAACAAACACGGCACCTGTACGGACCTGAGTGCGTCCGACTACTACGCGCTCTCCCGCGAAGCCTACGCCACAGTGACGCGCCCCACGATCTTCCGCAATCTCAACAAAACCGTGAAACTTCCCGCGTCGGTGGTCGAAGATGCCTTCCTCCAAGAGAACCCCACCCTCACCCGGGACAGCATCACGATCACCTGCCGCCAAGGCTACATCCAAGAGGCCCGCATCTGCCTATCGAAGTCACTGGAACCCGTCCCCTGCGGCCGCGACGTGATCAAGGATTGCACCCTGCGCGACGCGATCTTCACACCGCTAAGATAGCCAAGCGTTTCTCCATTTTGCCCTTAAGCTGATAGAAAGAAAGATAAAGCCGAACGCAGCATCCCGCGTTCGGCTCCAATAGAGGTCCTAGGTCGCGCGTCAGCGCGCCACTTGGATCAACCCCCGACTTTAAGCACAATCTTCCCGATGTGCTGGCTCGCTTCCATATGCGCATGCGCACCCGACGCATCCTCGAATGCAAACTCGCTGTCCATCACAGGTGCAATCCGTCCAGCATCAAGCAGCGGCCAGACGGCTTCGCGCAGCTCGGTCGCGATCCCTGCCTTGGCCAGATCGGATTGTGGTCGCAGGGTCGACCCTGTCATCGTCAGACGCTTCATCATCAACGGGGCAAAGTTCACCTCGGCTTTGGGCCCGCCCAGGAAAGCGATCTGCACCAGTCGCCCCTCCATATCCAGCGCGTCAATATTGCGCGCAATATACGAGCCGCCGACCATATCGAGGATCACATCCGCACCGCCCTCGGCCTTCATCACTTCGACAAAATCCTCTTCGCGGTAGTTGATCGCCCGCTCGGCACCAAGCTCGACACAGGCCTTACATTTCTCGGCGTTACCAGCGGTCACAAAGACCCGCGCACCGAATGCGTGGGCAAGCTGGATCGCTGTTGTGCCGATTCCGCTGGAACCGCCGTGGATCAAAATCCGCTCACCTGCTTTCAGGCCGCCGCGCATGAAAACATTGGACCAGACTGTGAAAAATGTCTCGGGCAGACAGGCCGCTTCCTTCATCGCCATACCCTTTGGAACAGGTAGACAATGGGCCGCAGGTGTCATCACATATTCCGCATATCCGCCACCCGGCAGCAACGCGCAGACCTGATCACCGATGGCCAGCCCTGTCACACCCTCGCCGATTTCGACCACCTCGCCCGAGGCTTCCAAGCCAGGCAAATCACTTGCCGTTGGAGGCGGCGCATAAGAACCCGCACGTTGCAGCGCATCGGGGCGGTTTACGCCTGCGTAGGCCACTTTGAGAATGACCTGACCATGCCCTGCCTGTGGCACCTCACGCTGCGTTTCCTGCAGAACCTCAGGTCCGCCGGGTTTTGTAATCTCGATTGCACGCATCATCTCGGTCATTGCTCGCTCCTTCAAAGCTGGTGTATTTCCAACACCATAGGAGAGCCACGATCCGAGGTCACCCCCATATGGTCAGCGGGACCATCCTTTGTTATGGCTCTTGCATAGCCAGCCCAAAGGACGCTTCCGATGCCTGCCCTTCGCTTTCAATGGCACGAAAACGCCCGCGCCTTTGCAGGGACGTCCGAGGTGACGCCGCGACAGGGCAGCGCGAGCACAAACCTATCAACGGCTCCTGTAGCTCAAGCGCTCGAGAATCTTCACAGGGCGCTGCAAGACAACATCCCTTTTTGCATCACGGAAGGGCCGCCCCCCAAGCTCGACGCACTCGAGCCTTCGCAATTTGCGACCCTTACAGGCGGAACATCGGGCCAACCCAAAATCATTGCACGCAGCCACGCCTCTTGGATCACCAGCTTTCACAGCAATGCCGCCCAGTTCACCTATTCCGCAGAAGACAGGATCGCAGTTCTGGGCGCGCTGAGCCATTCACTCGCGCTCTATGGTGTGTTGGAAGGGCTGCATCTGGGGTTGGACATCCACGCGCTTTCGCCACTCAAACCAGCAGCGCAGCACGCGGCATTGCATGCGAACGCCTGCACAATCCTCTATGCCACGCCGACACAACTGCGCCTATTGCCCGCAGATAGTCCGCTGAAGCACATACGTCTGATCCTGTGCGGAGGCGGCATGCTCACCGAAAAGGTCCGTGCGCACCTCGCTGCCTTGGCCCCCAATGCCGCGGTACATGAATTCTATGGCTCCGCTGAAACCAGCTTTATTACACTCAGCGATACTGGCACGCCCGCAGGCTCTGTCGGGCGCGCCTACCCTAATGTCGAGATTGAAGTGAGCAATGAAGACGACACTGGCACGGGGCTGATCTGGGTGCGCAGCCCCTATGTGTTTGAGAGCTACCTTTCGGGAAACAGCCCGCACACCCAACGCAACGGGGACTGGCTGACCGTAGGCGAATACGGGCGGCTTGATGAAGGGGGCTACCTCTTTTTGCGCGGCCGTGCAGGGCGGGTGATCAACATTGCCGACACGGCCATTTTCCCCGAAGAGCTGGAGGGCCGGATCAACACACTGGCCGACATGCCTGAATGCTGTATCCTTGCCCGTCCTGACACGCGACGCGGGCATGTGCTGATTGCTGTCCTTGAAGGCATAGAAAACCCGCAGCTGCGCGCTGCTCTGATGGCCCATTTCAAAGACAAAGGGTTGATACTCCCGCGTGCTGTTGAATTCCTCGATCCCTTCCCGCGCTTGCCTTCTGGTAAGGTTGATCTGAAAACCATCGCGACCCTCACAGGATGCACCCTATGACCGCCCAGATCATCGCCGCCTGCCGCAGTGCTGTCGTCCCGCGTGGTGGCGCATTTGCTGCGCACACACTGGACGCTTTGGGCGCGCCTGTGGTGCAGGCCGCATTGGCGCAAGCGGGCCTTGACCTCCAGCAAGTGGACGACCTCATCGTCTCTAATGCCATAGGCGGCGGGGGCAATCCTGCACGGCTCATTGCACTGGCCGCTGGCCTGCCCGAGCATGTTGCGGGCCTGAGCATCGACCGCCAATGTGCAGGTGGGCTGGACGCCCTGCTGCTGGCAAAAGCGATGGTAGAGAGCGGAGCCGCAGATATCGTGGTAGCAGGCGGGGTAGAGAGCTACTCCCGCCGCCCCCTGCGCCTTCGCACATTTTCCGATGGCAGCCCGCCACAGCCCTATGATCAGCCTCCGTTTTCGCCGTGGCCCGACCGTGATCCTGATATGGCAGCGGCCGCAGATGCCTTGGCGACCGCCTATGGGATCAGCGCCGAGGTACAAAACGACTGGGCGATAGAAAGCCACGCAAAATCACTGCGTGCGGACCCAATTCCTGGTGAGATCGTAGCGCTGGGCGGTCAACACCGCGATCCGTTTGCACGCAAACTCAGCACAGCCCTGACCCGCCGCGCAAAAACAGTGAGCGGCAGCATCACCGCTGCCAACATGGCCGTCGCCGCAGACGCTGCCGCGTTTTGTGTGGTT
>OJDV01000031.1_pt1 | contig 116879 bp, 108 predicted proteins | sample 1592911 | NCBI WGS metagenome assembly OJDV01 (sample SAMN05416860, study PRJEB24817) | seawater metagenome | isolation source: Sea water | place: Canada:Atlantic | collected 2013-11
TTCTGCCTGTCTCGTGGGCTCGGAGATGTGTATAAGAGACAGATTATATATTGGATGATATGTTTTAGCGTCTCGGTTTATTCGGAGTTCTTCACTGTTAAGATATTCTTCAGTCTCTGTCTCAGTAAGGTGTTCTCTTCCAATAATTCGCCCCCAGACTGGGTCATGAACATTTCCTTCTTGGGCTAAAGAAGTGACCACGTCTCCAAGTGTTACTCGAGATATTCCTGTAGAAAACGCCCGGATTTTTGAGATTGGAATATTTGTTGCTATGCACCGTTTCCTAGCTTGAGGAGTGCCAAACTCAGAAAAATCAAAGATTGCTATATTCGGCTTCAAATGCCTGTATTTGTAAAGAACATGTTCCTCATCAAGGAACCCTTGCTGAATAACTTTAGCAACACGGGGTACATTTTCCATAGCCCAGAATTTTGGCTTTAAATACGATACAATCTCAAAATACTTAACAAGGTCGACTAAACCATCTTCTACGTCGCCACTACCTCCTCGATTTGAATATGAAAATTGAGTGCATGGTGGACTACCAACAACAACATCAATATTCTTTGGCAAATCAGATAGCTCTAACTCTCTAATGTTTGTAATTTCTAATTCAGTATCATGATTGCCATTATGCGTATCAACAGCAGGTTGCCACCATTCGTATGATGCAACAACATCTAGGCCGGCAAGACGTAAGCCCAAGCTCCACCCACCGATACCTGCATATAGATCAATTGCTCGCATGTTCACTTTCAAATCACTTAAGAGTAGTTATATATAATTTATTGAGAGCCGACAAGATCCAACTTAAGTAATTCCGTCAACGAGCCTCTTAACTTTCATAAATTAATCAAATTAGATCGACAACTTTCATTCTCGCCTCACTATCACCCTCTATGTACCGCTGTGTCGTTTGCAGTGATGTGTGTCCAGCCAAGAATTGAACATCTCTTAATGACCCACCGACGGTCGATATCTTCTTTGCAGCATTCGTTATAAACGTTCTACGACCACTGTGTGAAGAACACCCAATTAACCCAAGATCAGAATACCATCTTTGAAACATATTAACGATTGCTTGAGCTGACGTGGCATCGGTTCTTTCCGTTCTAACAATCCTCGAACTTATATCGTGCCTATAATAGGATTTTTCATGAATGTATAATTCGGACAATTTGGATTTAAGCTGCTTGTTTATAGGTATGATACGACCTGATTTACCTTTTGATGCAATATTCGTCAGGTTAATAAAATCACCCAACTCCCCATTTGCATCTGTAACCATTGGCCACGTAATATTAGCAATCTCTTTTGCCCTTAACCCTGCTCTAGCTGACATTAAGAAAATAACTTGGTTACGAATTCCGTTTCGTTTAGCTCCAAGATAGGTGTTTATCATTTCAATTTGATTGCGATTTAATGTTTTAGCTTGCTTCTCAAGACCCATTTAACCCCCTGATATTAATGATAATATTATAGGATTTATTATATTATAACCAGTTATGCCTGTACATATATAAGTTGGCCAATTATGTGTAATGAAATCAATAATTTATAGCATCTGATTATATATTTTATCATTTATAATCAGTTATTTATGTCGTACTTCGTGTAGTAATCACATCAGTTTGTAAATAATTTCACCCTCATTTTTCCAATTATTAATGCTTGGTGTTTTACCCACCTTTAAAAAGCTCAGACGTATTGTTGCGCCTTGAGTTAATGACCGCTTTATCGGACATATCCACCCATCAGTTAAGTCTTGTACGGAGGCACGACATATGTATTTAATTATCTAATTTTATTAACTAGAAGTATCAAATTTTTATTAAACTATGCTAACTATAAGAAGATAAGGAACCTACATGATTGAATTTGGAACGCCCTCTCGGATTAAATTGCGCCAAGACACTGAACAGTTGCTGGAGCAAGTGGACATAGCCATAAAAGTGTTCAATAAACTACGGCCCTTAAATGATGATGTTAAAAATCGCATAAAGATGGCCTTTTTACCGGATCGAATTACATCCAGCTTAAATATGGAAGGCATAATTGCCACTCGCAGGCAAACTCTGGCCATAATGGACTCAATGACTATTGCCGATTCATCTTCTAAGTCAGAGCAAGAGGTTATTAATGCTCTATCTGCAGACGAACTTACACTAGACGCAGCAGAAGACGGGCAAAAATTGAATGCCACATTATTGCGGCAAATTCACTTTTTAATTGAAGATAAAATTGGCGAGACCCCAGGGAGTTATCGGGAAAGAGATATCAAAATCTCTCAAGCTTTATTTACCCCTCCATCTCACACCAGCGTACCCAGTTTGATAGATGAAATGCTCGCTGTTTTTATAAATGATGATACAGCACATCCAATCGTTCGTGCTGCATGGATACACAACCGCTTCACTCACATTCACCCCTTTTTAGATGGCAATGGTAGAACCGCTCGTTTGCTGCAAGATTTCACACTACTTTCTGGGAAGTTATTTCCAACAGGGGTTCCATCAGCATTACGTGATGACTACTATGACGCTCTCGCAGCCGCAGATAAGGACGATTGGGATGACTTGGTTGCAATTATAGCTAATAGCCAACTTAGCATTATTTCGAAGGCCAGTGGCATTGCAAATGAGCGGGAAGAGCGTTCAATCTGGGTGCAAAGGTTGGCGAGAAAAGCTGATCACAAAAAACGAGGAGCACAGCACAAGCAATATTTAGTTTGGGCACACAAAATGAACGAAATTCAATCCGCATTTGAGGCGACTGCACAAGAAATTAATGAAGCATCCGACGTGTTATCGGTTAAACATCAATCCTATCCTGTTGTTGACTTCAAGGTGTGGAAACAACTTTGTGATGGTGAGTGGATTCGCGATGGCTGGTTCATAAGTCAAACACTCTCAATAGATGGAGAAAGGGCTTATGCTTTTGTCTTTTATTTCAGGAAGCACGTAACATTTCCGACGGACCCATTTGTTGAAACGGAACCTTTGATAGGCCTGAAGTTTACGGGTGGAAAACCAAATGAAAAATATGTCTTCGGATTATTTCAAGATGCTGACATTCGTCTCCGTGAGCTACTTTTTCATGCTGATGAACTATTTAGTTACTATTTCAAAGGGAAGATGCGAAAAGGTCGCCGTGAAGAAATAGAAGAATGGGAGGCAGAAACTAACTTAACTACAAATCAGGTTATCGAAGATTTATATGCTGATTTATTTGAGAATAAGAATGGCGTCTAGTGGGCTGGCCACAATTTTAATACATTGCAGATGAGTTATTCTTTATATGATCACTAATCAGTAGGTTCAGTTGTGTAGTCATTAAGATGTTATTTACTTGGCATATTTGTTCAAAGTCATATTTTAGAGTTTTTGGTAATCTGAAATTCATCAATGCCGTATTGGGTCTCATATTGGTAATACCTTTTTAGTTATTAGATTAATGTATTGAATTGTTAAAATACCTTTTAGGTACAACTAAAATTAAAGAACAACTCGGTCATACTTTTTTAGTTAATTGCAACAAATGAATAAGATTTGTAAGGAGGCTTAGCTCAGCGAACGCAATGCATATTATCCCAATCCACTTCGTCTAGTGGGCCGAGTTTTGTAATGTAATTGATCCAACCAAAATTCGCATTGTATTGGATATCTGTCTTGGAATAACCCCAACGGGTTTCACCCCAACATAATTTGATTAGATTAGTAAATTTAGCTGTATCGTCAGGATATGGATTTCTAATTGCTAAATGTGTGTGCAATCGATCCTGATGTGAGTACTCGAGTACAGGAATAACATCTAATTTTTTATCAAACCTCTTGAAAGTGTTTTTATATACTTTCCTATTCAGGTGGTTTAAAAAGTGCCTATTGTTTGTCGAAGCCTCAATTAGATCGAGATTTTGAGGGTAGATAAATTGCTTCATTGTTAATGTGACAGCCACCATATCCGTTAAATCAGTGTTTACAAGAAAGGCTCTTGTTTCTTTCCGTATTTCATTTCTGTTTTGATACATAAAATTCCAATCGTATATATGAGTTATTTATACAAACTAAGTTTTGAAAATGAATTTTTAGCGATTATTTGTTAATAAAATCGCAACTAATTGCCATTATTATAGGCTCCAGAATAATAAATTGGAGCCATTCTATGAAACGCATTTCAATCGAACTTGGTTTAAATCTGACACATGACAAAGAGCTCGTTAAGCTACAATATGACAAGCTACAGTCGGTTAAACTAAAAGAGCATTGCAACTGTGTTGATATGTTTTTGGATTTTCAACATGGTCAGTCTTATTTGGTGATCGTGTTGGAAAGCCCATGAAATTGTCAAGAAATACCCTTGTTATAATATACATTAAATAACGTATTTTTGCAAGCTTATTTTATGGTAACAGCATGTAATTATTACTATTTAATAATATATACTATTAATATCGTAGGCTTGCCAGACAAAGCCGTGTCGGAAGCCCGCGAAAGGGTGCGTGCCGCATTAACTTCAATGGCTTTGGCTCTGCCATCAAAGCGCATCACGGTAAACCTATCGCCTGCTGATTTACCCAAAGAAGGCTCACATTTCGACCTGCCAATCGCCCTTTCCCTACTCGCCGCGATGGAAGTTATTCCCAATGATGAGGTCGCCCGCCAAGTGGCCTTGGGCGAGCTGTCACTGGACGGCAAGCTGATCCCCGTGATCGGCGCATTACCTGCAGCATTAGCAGCGGCTGAGGCATCTTGCGACCTGATATGCCCAAAAGAATGCGGGGCCGAGGCCGCTTGGGTGGGATCAGTGAACGTCATAGCACACGCAAACCTGTTGCAAGTGATGAACCATTTCAACGGTAAGCTGGTATTGAAATCCGCCGAACCGGGTGAAGTTCTAAAAAGCACCGAAGAACGCGATTTGGCTGATGTAAAAGGCCAAGAACGCGCAAAACGTGCAATGGAAATTGCCGCCGCTGGGCGACATCATCTGTTTATGGTCGGCTCGCCCGGTTCGGGAAAATCTATGATGGCATCACGCATGCCCAGTATTTTACCTGTGTTAGGCGCAGAAGAAGCCTTGGAAACTTCGATGATCCATTCCCTAGCAGGGTTACTAACCGAGGGTGGAATATCAAAGGTACGGCCCTTTCGTGATCCGCATCATACCGCCTCTATGGCGGCCATCGTCGGGGGCGGACGCGGTGCGAAACCGGGGGAAATATCACTGGCCCATAACGGGGTTTTGTTTCTGGATGAATTGCCTGAATTTTCCCGCCAAGTATTAGAAACCCTGCGTCAACCTGTTGAAAACGGCACCGTCATGATCTCACGGGCGAATGCACATGTAAAATATCCCTGCAAATTCATGCTTGTCAGTGCCGCCAACCCGTGTCGGTGCGGTTATCTGGCAGATGCAACACGCGCATGCGCACGCGTTCCCTTATGCGGGCAAGATTATTTGGGGCGCATATCAGGGCCATTGATGGATCGCTTCGATCTGCGGGTAGAAGTGCCACCTGTCTCAATGCAGGACTTGACACAGCCAGATACGGCGCATCGTGAAAGTAGTGCCGATATTGCCGAACGGGTAATGTCAGCACGCCTTACGCAGGCCGAACGTTACCGTGATATTGCTGATGTGGCCCTAAATACGGATGCCGAAGGTAAAGTATTGGAAACAGTTGCAACCCCTGACACAGAAGGGGCAGAAATGTTAGCAAAAGCTGCAGACAGATTTAAACTGACCGCACGGGGTTATCACCGGGTTTTGCGCGTGGCCCGCACCATTGCTGATTTAGATGCGCAGGAATGCGTTCGCAAACCCCATATTGCCGAGGCATTAAGTTACCGTTTAGCTTTTTAAAGCGTGTTTCTTGATAAAGGCCACGACTTCTGCCAGTGCTTGATCTGCCTCAGGCACAAGACCGCGCAGTATTTGGAATACGTGAAAGCTATTGTCGAAAACACTTAATTTCACATCAACACCCTGATCTGTCAGCACTTTCAACATGGAGCGGCTATCATCAATGAGCATCTCACCTTCTGAAGCTTGCATCAAAATCGGGGGTGCGCCTGTAAAGTCAGCAAAAACAGGGGATAGATAAGGCAATTTCATATCCTGATCGGGTGCATAAGCGCGACCCATTTCATCAAACCGATTGGCCACCAAAACGCAATCTTTCGATGCATTTTTTGTGATGCTTTCCGCCGTATTAGTCATGTCGGTAAGGGCCGCGAAGGTAAAGGCACATGCAGGCATTGGCAGCTCATTTGCCTTGATATAGGCCAGCAATGCAAAGGTCAGATTGCCCCCTGCACTATCACCCCCGATCACAATATTTTGCGGCTCATACCCCATTTCTATCAAAGCTCGATAACTGGCCACAATATCATCAAAGCCCATTGGGTATGGGTTTTCAGGGGCCAATTTGTAATTGGGCAATACCGCTTTTATCCCCGCCTGCCCAGCTATGTCAGCCACCATATGTTTGTGTGTATCAGCACTGCCAAAAACGAAACCACCGCCATGTATATACAACAACACATGTGATTTAGATGGGTCAGCAAGGCTTGCCCAAACGACAGGTATGCTTTTACCACCGTGCGAAAGTGTGCCTATTTCATAGCGCGCACCCTTTGGGTTGATCCCATTCAATTTGGTCACAAAATCAAGATAGCGTCGCAATTTTTGTAAATTACGGATACGTGCCAAAGCTGATTTGAAAAACAACTTTGAAGAAAAAGCGGCGATTTTGAAACGTAGCGACATCAATTTGCCCGTCGTGCTTCAATCGCTTCCCATATTTTTTCTGCAACATTGATACCATCGAACCGTTCCAGTTCTTGAATACCGGTTGGTGAGGTCACATTAATCTCTGTCAGATTGCCCGCGATCACATCAATGCCCACAAATATCTGGCCCTTTTCACGTAATAATGGCCCAATACGGGCGCATATTTCCAAATCACGTGCATCCATTTCCACCTTTTCAGGTCGGCCACCCACGTGCATGTTTGATCGCGTTTCCCCCTTGGCAGGCACGCGGTTAATTGCCCCTACTGGTTCACCGTCGATAAGTATCACACGCTTGTCGCCTTTGCTGACATCAGGTAGGAATTTTTGCGCAATAAGAGGTTCACGGTTGATACCACTGAACAATTCGTGCAGCGAAGTCATGTTTTTATCATCTGGCCCCAAACGGAAAACACCAGCACCACCATTGCCATAAAGCGGTTTCAAAATAATATCGCCATGTTCTTCTTTGAAAGCTTTAAGCGTGTCCAAATCACGTGCAATCGTTGTGGGTGGCGTTAAATCTGGGAATTGTAAAACCAATAGTTTTTCAGGATAATTCCGCACCCATGTTGGATCATTTACCACCAAAGTTTTAGGATGGATCATATCCAGAATATGCGTAGTTGTGATATAACCCATATCGAACGGTGGGTCTTGTCGTAGCCAGACCACATCTTGCGTGCTTAAATCAATTTCCTGAAAGTCGCCAAGCGTAAAATGATTTCCCACTTCGCGGCGCACTTCCAATGGCCAGCCTTTTGCTGTTACACGGCCCTGTTGGTAGGCCAATTTATCAGGCGTATAATAAAACAGCTCATGACCACGGGCTTGAGCTTCTTCGGCAATGCGAAATGAACTGTCTGCGTTAATATCTACCGGATCGATTGGATCCATTTGAAGGGCAACTTTAAGGGGCATATGATCACCTGATTAATTAGAACTCTTCCTAAATGAACCAGAGTGCAGGAACTTGCAATCCAACTTTTATACTTCACATTTAAATGAAAGCGTTTTCAACAATTTCCACATGCCCATTTGCGTCAACAAATGCTGCATCAAACCGACAATCCACCACACCAAGCAACCCGAGCGTCGCTAGATACATTTCAGCCGCTGCATATAAGCGGTCGATTTGGCGTTGCGTGATGCGAACCGCAGCTTGCGCTATTGTTTTGCTGCATTTCACTTCTACAAACACCCACTGATTATGTTTTTCCATCACAAGGTCAACTTCTCCATGCGCCGTTTTCATCCGCATGGCTTTTGATAGATGCCCCCTAGATTTATAATGCTCCGCCACAATATTTTCAGCCGCAATACCCTTGTAGTACGATGCGTTATTCATCATCTTTCTTCACCTCTAATGCACGCATATATACTTGGTTGCGCGGTATGCCCAACAACTGGGCCACATGTTTAGCGGTATCTTTAACTGTCATTTCTTTCAAAGAAGTTAAAATCAACCGATCAATTTCAGCCTCTGTTATTTCTGGCACCACAGGCGGGCCTAAAACAATGACAATTTCACCCTTTGGCGTCGGGGCTTGCGCATAATAGTTTACCAACTCTTGTAGTGTACCATTACGCGCCTCTTCAAACTTTTTGGTCAATTCCCTACAGATTGTCGCACTGCGCTCTCCCGTGAATACCGCAACCATGTCATTCAAACACTTCAATAAGCGTTTCGGAGACTCGTAAAAAACAACTGTAGACGGAATTGTCTTCACACTTACAAAATAATTTTTACGGGCTTGTGATTTGGTCGGGGAAAACCCCGCAAAAAAGAACTTATCGGTTGGTTGCCCTGCCACACAAAGGGCTGCCAACAGGGCCGAGGCACCAGGTGCGGCTATAACCTTATGCCCTGCATCTCGCACATATTGCGCCAAATGATACCCTGGGTCTGCCAGTAAAGGTGTTCCTGCATCTGAAACAAGGGCAACAGATTTGCCATTTTCCAATGCATCCAACAAATATGGACGTTTTTGGTGTCCATTATGGTCATGATACGAAATAAGCTTTCTATCCCCCAGCGAAATACCGTGAATATCCATCAGTTTTCGCGTATTACGGGTATCTTCCGCTGCGATAATGTCCGCCATTGTCAATATATCAAGGCCCCGCAAAGTAATATCGCGGGCAGCGCCAATCGGTGTAGATACAATATATAGGCCAGATGATAGTTTTGCAGCACTCACTTGCTTATTTCCCATCTATTTAAGTCAAGGCGTTGCTTTCGCTTATGACAGTACCTACCTTTGTTGGCAAACGAGTCGTTAATGGGATTTAGGGGGCGCCATCATATGCGCATAGATAAACAAATTATAAAAATTTTACGCATAAGCGTCATGATATTATCAATACCATTGCTCGCAGCTTGTATTGATACCTCTGGCGTTGGACGTCGTGTTGATCCTGGTAAGCCCGTAAAAGTTGCCATTCTGGTTCCCGCAGGAAGTGGGCAAGCACAACAAGATGCATTGGCAGATAGCCTTGTGAATGCAGCAAAGCTTGCCGCAAGTGATGTACAAGGGGCCCAAATAGACCTGATGATCTATGCAACTGCTGGGAATTCCGCGCAGGCTGCTACAGTTGCAAGACAAGCTGTTGCTGATGGGGCAAAAATCATTGTTGGCCCATTATTTGCCGAGGCGGCGAATTCTGTTGGCAGTGCGGTTTCAAGCCAAAATATAAATGTTCTAAGCCTTTCAAATAACACACAAATTGCAGGCGGAAACGTATTCGTTCTAGGAAATACTTTTGAAAATACCGCCAATCGTCTAGTGCAATATGCAGCGCGCAACGGTTTGAATAATATTGCCGCCGTAGCATCTGAAAACGCAGCGGGTGAGATTGCCCTTGATGCGGTACGCAAAGCCACAACTGCAGCAGGTGCAAACTATACTGGCTCTACTTCTTATGCATTCTCGACAGAAGGTGTTGTAGGCGCTGTCGCTGCCATAAAATCACAAGTTACAAGCACGGGAACACAAGCACTGGTATTTTCGTCTGATTCAGCTGGTGCACTCCCTATTCTTGCACAACTGTTACCTGAAAACGGATTAACCCCTGATGTTGTTAAATACATGGGGCTTACCCGTTGGGATTTACCTGCATCAACATTAGATACACCAGGCTTGCAAGGTGGCTGGTTCACCCTGCCTGACACCAGTGCAATGTCTGCATTCACAAGCCGTTATTCTGCCGCTTACGGCGAAAGTCCGCATCCGCTTGCGGGTTTTGCCTATGATGGTATAGCCGCTATTGGCGCGCTTTTGGCAACGGGCTCACCTGATGCTTTAACACGCACAAAATTAACACGCCCTGATGGTTTTGCTGGTGTGAACGGGGTTTTCAGATTATTGTCTGACGGAACCAATCAACGCGCCCTATCCATTGCAGAGGTACGTGATGGAAAAGCAGTTGTAATTGATCCAGCACCGAGGGGATTTGGTGGAGCAGGCTCTTAACCTTTCAAAGAAATTTCAATCTGCACCTTCCGCAAGCGATTTAATCTGTTCCCCAGATTTGATATTTAACGCGTCGCAACTGCAACAAGATATGCAAACTGTCATTAATGACAGCGATGAAATTGATTACCGAAACGCTTTTTCAGCACTTTTGCAATCAACCTATGCAAAGGGCCGTCTGGCGATAGAAGACGCCTATTCGCGTGCGCCATTTAACACACGCCAACTCACTACATCATATACATTTTTGACAGATAAAATTGTATGTCAGGCTTATGAGTTTGCTTGGAATACACTTCACCCCAATGAAACTCCCGACAGGCATGATCGTTTATGCATAATGGCCGTCGGTGGATATGGTCGCGCCGAAATGGCACCATTTTCAGATGTTGATCTATTGTTTGTCACCACGAATAAACCAACCGAATGGGTGGAAACTGTAATTGAGGCCACGCTTTATATTCTGTGGGATGTGAAGTTAAAAGTTGGGCATGCAACTCGTTCGATAGATGAGTGTGTGGAACTTGGCAAAGAAGATTTAACCATACGCACATCGCTTTTGGAATGCCGCTACCTGACGGGCCGAAAAGCACTTTCCAAACAACTAGACCAACGCTTGTGGAAAAACTTATTTCGCAAATCCGGCCCTGAGTTTGTTGAACAAAAACTTATTGAACGCGAAACCCGCCACAAAAAACAAGGCGGGCAGAGGTTTATGCTGGAACCCAACGTAAAAGAAGGCAAAGGCGGCTTGCGCGACCTTCAAACATTATTCTGGATTACCAAATACTTAAGCCACGCTGAAAACCCCGAAGAAATGATAAAACAGGGGTATTTTACCACTGAAGAACACGAGCAATTCTATGAAGCTGAAGAGTTTTTATGGACAGTTCGATGCCACCTGCATATAGTTACAAAACGTGCAACTGAACAGCTAACCTTTGACACGCAAATTGAGGTTGCACAGGCCCTAAACTATAACGATCAAGATGGTCAGCGTGGCGTAGAAAAATTCATGCAAGATTATTTTCGCCACGCCACTAAAGTGGGCGACCTTACACGCATATTTTTGACTGCATTAGAAGCACAGCACGTCAAAAAACAACCCAGCATCGGGCGCAGATTAATGCATGCCGTGGGTTGGGGCCGTGAAACCGCGGCCGATGGGTATGTGATCGAACATGGCCGTCTGAAGTTCGATAACGAAGACACTGTGTTTGAAGACCCCCTGAACATATTGCGCATCTACGAGGAAGCTTTACGTTCAGAGGTCTTAATTCACCCAGATGCCATGCGGATGATTGCCGCCAACCTGCACTTGATAGATGATAATTTCAGACGTAACCCCGAAGCAATTCGGATTTTCTTAGATACGCTTATTGAATGCGGCAATCCCGAACGGGCGTTACGTCGTATGAACGAATTGGGCGTTCTAGGGGCCTTTATACCAGAATTTCAACGCATAATTGCGATGATGCAATTCAATGTTTATCATCACTACACGGTCGATGAACACACAATCCAGTGCATCTCTAACCTTGCGCAAATTGAACGGGGTGAATTAAAAGAAAGCCTGCCGATTGTATCGGGGTTATTAAACCGGGGCATAAACCGAAGGGTAATTTATGTAGCCCTTCTGTTGCACGATATTGGTAAAGGCTTGCCGGAAGACCACTCTATAGCTGGTGCCCGTATGGCTGAAACCATTGCCCCTAGGTTAGGTCTAGACCAACAAGAGGTCGAAACCGTTGTCTGGCTGATCCGTAACCATTTGGTTATGTCGGATGTAGCGCAAAAACGTGATCTGTCTGATCCGCGAACAGTGCGTGATTTTGTGCAAACTGTCAAAAGTACAAACAGGTTGCATCTGTTAACCATCCTTACAGTTTGCGACATTCGCGGTGTCGGGCCAAACACCTGGAATAACTGGAAAGCCCAGCTAATTCGCACGCTTTATTTTGCCAGCCAGCAGGCATTACAAGGCGGTGCAGTCCATACAGATCAACCGCATCGTTTAGAAGAAGCTAAAACTGCATTGAAAGATGCGTTGGGCAAAAAGAAAGAGACTTTGTACCTTGCAGAGTTAGAGCGTCATTATGATCCGTATTGGCAAGGATTAGATACCGCAACACATGTAATTTTTGCAAAGCTTTTTGAAAAACTGAAAGGCGATAAAATCGGCATTGATATTATCGCTGATGCCGATCGTGATGCAACACAGGCCTGTTTTGTTATGCAAGACCATCCTGGTATATTCACCCGCCTTGCAGGTGCCTTAGCACTTGTAGGGGCTAATGTTGTGGATGCGCGCACCTATACCAGTAATGATGGCTACGCCACCGCCGCTTTTTGGGTGCAAGACATGGATGGCAAACCTTATGAAGAAGCCCGTATCATACGGTTAAGAAATATGATCCTGAAAACATTAAAAGGCGAAGTTATCGCCAGTGAAGCCCTAAAAACACGTGATAAGCTAAAGAAGCGCGAACGTGATTTTATTGTCCCCACAGTGATTACTTTTGATAATGAAGGCTCCGAGATATACACAATTATTGAGGTCGACACCCGTGATCGCCCAGGTCTTTTGCATGATCTTACCCATACGTTAAACCACGCAAATATTTACATCGCATCTGCTGTAATTGCCACTTACGGCGTTCAGGCTGTTGATGTATTCTATGTAAAAGATATGTTTGGCCACAAAATTCACGCAAAAACCAAACGTGACACTATTGAGAAAAAACTGCGTGATGCAATCGTTCAGGGCGCGAAAGGTGCAATGTCGTGACAAAACAAATTCGACTTGTATCCGCATTTTTCACAGTCGGTATATGGACATTCCTAAGCCGTATAGCTGGCTTTGTGCGCGACATCCTAATCGCCGCTTTCTTTGGTGCAGGCCCGATTGCAGAAGCTTTTCAAGTCGCTTTTGCCTTGCCCAACATGTTTCGCCGTTTCTTCGCAGAAGGCGCATTCAACATGGCCTTTATACCGATGTTTTCCAAAAAATTGGAAGCGGATGACGGCGCTGTTGAATTTGCCCAAGATGCTTTTTCTGGCCTTGCATCCCTTTTAATTGTCCTCACACTTATTGCCCAGATTTTCATGCCGTGGTTCGTCTGGGCCATGGCCAGTGGTTTTGTGGGCGATGCGCGATTTGATACATCAGTCGATTTCGCGCGCATCTGTTTTCCCTATATTCTGTTCATCTCGCTTGCAGCCCTTTTAAGTGGTGTCTTAAATGCAAGCGGGCGTTTCGCAGCCGCAGCCGCCGCCCCCGTTTTATTGAACGCAATAATTGTCGGGGCAATGGGTGGGGCATACTGGTTAGGTTGGGACATTGCAAAAGCCCTAGTATGGGCCGTACCAGTTGCAGGTATTGCCCAAATGCTACTTGTCTGGTTTGCCGCCGATAAGGCAGGATTGCGGTTAATTCCACGCTTACCAAAAATGACCCCAGAATTGAAAAAACTGGCCATAATAGCAGCCCCTGCGGCAATGGCAGGCGGGGTTGTACAAATCAACCTTTTAGTCGGCCGCCAAGTTGCCAGTTTTTATGATGGCGCCATTCAGTGGCTTTCTGTGGCCGACAGGCTTTACCAATTACCTTTAGGCGTAGTGGGCATTGCAATCGGTGTGGTTTTACTACCTGACCTGTCACGCAAAATACGCGCAAAAGATACCGATGGCGGACGACATGCCTTTAACCGTGCTGCTGAATTTGCATTGGCTTTAACCATTCCCGCCGCCGCCGCATTGTTTCTTGCAGCCCAACCGTTAATCTCAGTTCTGTTCCAACGCGGTGCTTTTACATTGTATGATGCACAGGCCACCGCCACAGCCCTTGCGATTTATAGTATTGGCCTACCTGCCTTTGTCTTTCAAAAAGTAATTCAACCCCTCTATTTTGCCCGTGAAGACACCAAAACGCCGTTTTATTTTGCAGTGGTATCTATGATAATAAACGTCGTGATTGCTGTCGGCCTATCGTATAAAATCGGGTATTTATCTGCGGCGGTCGGGGTTACAGTTTCTGCTTGGGGCATGACGGCTCTATTATGGTCTGGCACACGCAATATGGGGACAGCTGCACAATTTGATGCGCAGTTTTTTACGACAGTTCCAAAAATCATTTTTGCAACCGCCGTGATGAGTGTCGTAATATACTTTACCCAAAAGTATTTATCACAAGCCCTCGTAACCGATGGGGTGCGTTATTTAGCGCTATCAGGGTTGGTTGCATCAGGCATTATAAGTTATGCCGCAGCCTTACTTGGTTTTGGCACATATTCACTTAAAGAGATCAAACAATTTACAAAACGCGGCTAACGTTGCTGCAATAACATACGTAAATACAGTATCCGCTGTTTGCCATCTGGCCCCAGAATAATGGTCATCAGAAAACCAACCAAGAAGCCAGTGAACTCTGCCAGCCAATTATTTGAACCGCCGAAAATAATCTTAAATATTATCGTAATCGATATGAAGAAAATAATTAAATAGAACGCTTTAAATCCATTTTCCCCTTCGCTTTTCAATTTACTAAACCGCAACCATGTAAAGGCACCGATGAAGCCATATACCGCAGGTGTTGAGCCGACTAAGGCATACCGTTCATCGAACGCCATAGAATACACCGCCGCCCCGATTGCACCACTTGCCAAGAATATACCCAAAACCACAAATGGGTTCACAATTTCGGCAACATATTTTCCAAGAGCTAGAATAAATACCAGCGACAAAACCATGTGCGTCAAAGTTTGATGAATAAACATATAACTGAAAAATCGTACCATATTATCCGCAGAATAAATATGGTTCAGGCGCATCCAGTCAAATATCGTATCACTAAAAGCAAATTTCTGTACCGCCTCAACGCGCCATCCAATACCTTGTGGCCCACCAATAATTCCTGCCTCAGCCGCCTGAAATACCAATTCTACACCGCCTATTAGGCAAGTTAGTACAATCACTACCGCGGGTAACGGATTGATCGGGTGCGCATTTAAATCGTCGTTATACATATCAAACCTTGGTTGACGCCACGCGTGCATAACGCGATAAGCCCTATGTAATCCAGACGGGAATAGATTGCTATGACAGATACAAAATTCACACCGCGCGTTTTTTCAGGAATTCAGCCATCGGGCAACCTGACGCTTGGCAATTATCTGGGTGCCGTTCGTCGATTTGTAGAAATGCAAAACACAGGGATTGAGACAATCTATTGCATGGTCGACCTACACGCAATTACCGTCTGGCAAGACCCCGCAGATTTGCGCCAACGCACACGTGAATTGGCCGCTGCGTACCTTGCCTGTGGCCTTGATCCGCAAAAATCCATTCTGTTCAACCAAAGTCAGGTTCCCGCCCACGCCCAACTGGGCTGGTTGCTTAACTGTGTCACCCGCCTTGGCTGGATGAACCGCATGACCCAGTTCAAAGACAAAGCGGGCAAAAACGCCGAAAAAATGTCACTGGGGCTTTACGCCTACCCGTCGCTTATGGCCGCCGATATTCTGGCCTACAAAGCCACCCATGTGCCTGTGGGCGAAGACCAGAAACAACACGTGGAACTGACCCGCGACATCGCCAATAAGTTCAATCACGACTACAAAGTGGATTTCTTCCCAGAGCCCGAACCGATCATCGACGGGGCTGGCACACGCGTGATGTCATTACGTGATGGCACCAAAAAGATGTCAAAATCCGACCCAAGTGACCTAAGCCGCATCAACATGATGGATGACGCAGATACGATTGCCAAAAAAATCCGCAAAGCTAAAACTGATCCAGAACCCCTGCCCGATAATCTGGATGACCTTGCAGGCCGCCCAGAGGCGCGTAACCTGATTAACATATATGCAGGCATTTCAGACCAAACCCCCGAAGCCGTGATTGCGCAGGTCGCAGGCCAACAATTCGGCCAATTCAAACCACTTCTGGCCGACCTAGCCGTCGCCCACCTGTCACCCATAGCAGATGAAATGCGCCGCCTGATGAATGATGTCACCGAGATCGACCGCATCTTAGGCGATGGCGCCAACCGCGCCGCCGAGATCGCAGAGCCTATATTGGCAGACGCATATGATATTGTCGGGTTTGTACGGTCTCGGTAGATAGCTGTTTTAGACTGCCCCCACCCAAATCTTTTACCAAGTTCACAAATAACACACGAAGCGCCTGACCCTGGGTGGGCGCATGTGCGCCCTCCCGTGGGGAGGGTCGGGCGCGGCCCTCGTCTGGGGACGAGGTCTGGGAATGGTGGAGAGGTTTTGTAAATCTAAACTTCAGTTGTGCTTGGTAAGAATTTAGGGCCGTTGTTATTATTGGGTGTAATTTCTTATACTATACCTGCTTCGGTACATAGGTATCAGGAATAGTAACTCTCACAACTACACTCCTAAAATTTAACAAATTACTATAAATTTAAATACTTAACCCCATGTCCCAACTGGGACATGGGCGCAGATCGCCGTAAATTTCTTATATTTTAATCCGCCATCAACTGTTCATAAATCTCCACGTCAGTCGCCCCTTCCGAGCCGATCAGCAACACGCGTGACATCTCATTCAAGCCAAGTTTAGCCCGCAAATCATCCTGACTGGCCCCTGCAATCACCGCTGCCAACCCAGCCACAGCACTCTCGCCCGCTATAATGCTTGGATCATTACCAATAGGCCTGCCAGCCAGTCGCATGGCAGGTGCCACGGTACTTTCTGGAATAGTCAAAAAATCCTGCGCGTTTTCACGCAAGATATTCCAAGCCAATGGTGATGGCTCACCACAAGACAAACCAGCCATCAGGGTTTCTTCTTCAATCACCACATTAGTAGCAACACCCGCTTTTGCACTTTCAAACAAACACGCCGCCAATTCAGGTTCCACCACCACAACACGCGGTGCTTTATCCCCCCAATGTTGACGCAAGCCTGCAACCACACCTGCCGCCAAACCGCCAACACCGCCTTGCAAAAACACATGGCTTGGCGGGGTGTCTAATTCTTGCTCTATCTCGTTTACCATAACCCCGTATCCCGCCATCACATCCGTAGGCGGTTGGGTATATCCCTGCCATGAGGTATCAGACACAATGAACCAGCCATTTGCATCAGCATCACGGCGCACATCATCAACAGAAGCATCATAATCGCCGTCAACACGGGTAACAGTAGCCCCTAAATCCCGCATCGCTTGCGCACGGCCCTCACTAACATCGCGGTGGATATATATCTGACAAGGTGCGCCAAACCGTCCTGCCCCCCAAGCCAATGACCGCCCGTGATTACCATCCGTGGCTGATGCCAAAGTAATCTTGGCCACGTCATCCGCGTAAACACCTTTGCGAATATCAACCAATGTCACAGCGTTACCCAGACGCTTGCTTAACTCGCGTTGTAATATCCTTAAACCTGCGTAAGATCCGCCAAGGGCTTTGAAGCTACCCAACCCAAAGCGCGGGCCTTCGTCTTTGTATAGAATATCGCCCAAATTCAGAGATTTAGCTAGGTCTGTAAGGGCGTACAACGGCGTTGGTGCATAGCCACTCCATGCAGTTATTTCTGCGAATGAGGCCGCAAAATCATCACGGCTGATAACCGTTTCATGCGCATTGCCAACGGCTACCTGCATAGGTCTGTGGTCAATCTTGGCAGTTTTAAAATCTTCAAACATTCAGCTGTCCTTTTGTGGTAATTGTTCTGATACAAGGCGCGCCCAAAAAGCAGCCCCCAATGTCAAAGCATCGTCATTAAAATCATAATCCGAGGCGTGCAACGGTTGGTTATTCGGATATTCGGTACCGTTGCCCATCAATATAAAGCAGCCTGGAACTTCGGCACTTAAACGGCCGAAATCTTCAGAAAATGACATCCGTGCGCGGTTTGGCAGAACCTGATCGCTTATGCCACTGGCCGCATGCATCGCCGCCTTCACTTGATCTAGCGCATTCACAGTCTCTTCAAATTCCGTATTGAAACGCACGTCAATTCTAACATCGTGCGCCGTTGCAATGCCATTGGCAATCTGGCGCATCAGCCGCTCAATTTCATTGCGATCTTGGGATGTAAACGACCGCGTATCACCCTTCAGTATCGCATGCCCCGGCAATACATTGCGTTGCCCGTCAGTGATAAATTCCGTGACCGAAACAACGGCACCAGTAGCGGGTGCCAGTTTGCGTGCAACAATGGTTTGCAACGCTTGCACTAATTCAGACCCAACCAAAATAGCATCCACCCCAACCTGTGGCATGGAAGCATGGCCACCTTGGCCGAAAATCTCAAACTCAAACAGGCTTTCACTGGCGCATATGGTACCTTCACGGGATGAAAATTCGCCCAAAGGTGCGCCCGGCAAATTGTGAATACCAAAAACCTCATCTGGCTGGAATTGCGAAATCAACCCATCCTTTATCATCGCTTTCGCGCCCAGTCCGTGTTCTTCATTCGGTTGGAATAGAAATACCACAATACCGTCAAACAAAGGGTTTTCTGCCAAATATTTCGCCGCACCCAGCAACATCGTTGTATGCCCGTCATGGCCGCACGCGTGCATTTTACCTGAATGTTTAGACGTATACCCATGTGTGCTTGTTTCAGTGATCGGTAGTGCGTCCATATCAGCACGCAGCATGATCGTGCGGTTGCCACCGCCATTACGCAAAACCCCGACAACGCCCGTACCGCCGATACCTTCATGCACTTCAATGCCGTAACTGCGCAATGCTTCTGAAACTTTTGCAGCTGTACGATGCTCTTCAAACCCCAGCTCGGGGTGTTGGTGCAAATCACGACGAAAATCTACCATCATCTGGTGGATTGATTGCAATGCTTCTTGGGTAATATCAGGCATAGCGATTCTACATTTAATGTTTTTTTAAACTACCCACATTTTATATGAATACCAGATATAAATAATCATTCGTTGCCTATTACTACCGCCCGATTGAAACGTAATCTAAGCCCGCTTCTTTGGCTTCACGCGGGTCATATATATTGCGCAGATCAGCCATTTTAGGTGTTTTCATTTCATCCGCTATCCGTTTTAGATCAAGTGCACGAAATTCGTTCCATTCAGTCAAAACAACTATCGCATCCGCATTTGTTGCAGCAACATACGGGTCTTCAATCCACGTAACTGTCGGCAACATTTCCTCACCCTCTTTGCGCCCTTGTGGATCGACCACATACACATCAGCACCCGCCCCCACCAAAGCAGGTACAATCGTCAAAGACGGGCTGTCGCGCATGTCATCCGTATTGGGTTTGAACGTCACACCAAGGATCGCAATTTTTTTACCCTTCATTTTATCGCCGCATAAATGCATGATTTTATCAATCATTTGCCGCTTACGTTCGTCATTGATCGTTATTACAGTTTCAATGATTTTAATCGGGCTGGCATGCTCTTGCCCAATCCGCGCTAATGCTTTGGTATCTTTGGGGAAACATGACCCGCCATAACCTGGGCCTGCATGTAGGAACTTGCCACCAATGCGGTTGTCCATACCCATACCCTTGGCAACAGACTGAATGTCTGCGCCAACTTTTTCACATAGGTTGGCTATTTCATTAATAAAGGTGATCTTGGTCGCCAGAAATGCGTTGGCAGCATATTTAATCATCTCTGCACTTTCTAGGTCGGTATAAACGATCGGCGCTTCTCGTAGTGCAAGCGGGCGGTAGATCTTTGCCATAACATCTTTGGCCTGTTCACTTTCCAAACCTACAACCACACGGTCAGGGCGCATAAAATCCTCTATCGCTGCCCCTTCGCGTAGAAATTCGGGGTTGGAACATACATCAAAATCAGCATCTGGGTTTTCAGCGCGGATAACACGTTCCACTTCGCGGTTAGTTCCCACGGGTACAGTCGACTTAGTAACAATTACTGTATAGTCTTTTAATGCGCGCGCAATTTCACGTGCTGCATCATACACGTAGGTCAGGTCTGCATGTCCATCGCCGCGCCGCGTAGGTGTTCCAACTGCAATAAATACAGCATCCGCCGAGCCAACTGCATCGTTCAGATCTAGTGTGAATTGCAACCGTCCGTTTGCGACATTCTTGGCCATCATATCTTCAAGGCCCGGTTCATAAATCGGCACTTCACCTTTGTGCAAAGCTGCGATCTTTTCTGACAACTTATCAACACATGTAACATCATGGCCAAAATCTGAAAAACACACGCCTGAAACCAGCCCTACATAACCCGTTCCTATCATCGTTAATTGCATGTCTGCCCCTGTTTTTATTGTTTTCTATGCATTTTTGCGCAGAATCACGTCATAAATAGGGGGGTTTCATTCAACTTTCTAGGGGTAATAAGCTCTGCAACATCGTAGTAAGGCAATGCTATTACGATAGTGGAATAATCACGGCGTTTCTTTCGGCAGTGTAATTAAAAATGTACTGCCGTCAGAGCCTGTTGAAGTTAATTCAAGCAAACCACCATGACCTTTGACAAGTTCCGCCGAAATAGCCAACCCAAGCCCAGAGCCGCCTTTACGCGCACCGCCTTCAAAGGCAGTAAATAGGTTATCCATTGCTTTTTTGGGTAGGCCCGGGCCGTCATCTGAAATGGATATTATCCAGCTATCTTCAGTTTCGCGGCCCTCGACTAAAATTTTACCACTCTGCTTTCTTGCCGTTAGAACTTGGCGCGCATTTCGCACAATATTGCTGACAATTCTGTACAGCTGTTCACGATCAGCTTTCACATTAATTCCGTTCGCTACATCAAGTGAAATATCTATCTCAGCCTCACCAATCGCCAAATGCTCTCCTTCAACAACCTCCACTAGCAAAGGTTTCATGGAAAAGCTTTTCAACTGAGGCGGGGTTTCTTCGGCCTTGCCAAATCGCAAGGTGCTTTCACAAAGGTTCACAGCACGTGACAACGATGTCACAAGTTTTGGTGCCGTCTTTTTAACGGCTGGATCATCGCTTAATTCCATTCTGTCTGCCAATAACTGTGTTGTCGTCAGTATATTGCGTAAATCATGGCTGATCTTTGAAACAGCCCCGCCAAGGGCTGCCATTCGGCCTTTTTGCTTCAAGGATTGACTTAATTGCAACTGCATAGATTGAAGTGCCGTTTCCGCTTCATGTAATTCAATCACACCCGCTTGTGGTTGAATTATTTGCCGCGCATCTTCAGGGGCTGCTGAAAATCCACGAATTTGTTGCACCAGACGGCTCATTGGACGAACGATGAAAAACCGCACAGCGATAAACAACATAGAAGCTGTCACAACTGAAATAAACAAAGACAAATTGAAAATGGTTTTACCATAATCCAACATCGCATCGCGCAACGGCTTTTCATATAATGACGCTTCAATCAGTTGCCCTGCTTCTTTGACGGGTTCTCCGATAACGCGAATGACACGATCATCATCATGCCAAAGCGTCATCATCGCATCCATGACAAGCTCCCACGCAGGCGGGTCACGAAGATCAAATGTTTGCCCAATGGGGGCCTTCATTGGTGAACTCAACATCAACTCACGAATGGCATTACGTTGTAAAGCCACGTTCAGAACATCCGCATTACGCAGTAATTCCGCTTCTAGTTCTGGTTCCACCATTTCCGAAGGGGCGGCCAGCAATGCAAGTGTGGCAATTTGTGAGCTGTCTAACCTTGCTTGTAAGTAGTCCATTCTGAACCGTGAAACTGATGGAACAAAAATCAACACCTCAGCGAGCATCACGAAGACAATCGTCAGCAACAAGAAACGCCCTGAAAGTGAATTGAAAAACATAGTCCCCTCTTTTATGACTTAAAGTTATGGTGCTGTTCGTTATCTAGCAACTCTGCTTTTTTAGATCAGCAAAATCACGCGCAAAATTAAAATCGCTGCACCATCCTTACGACCTTTTTCACAAAATCATTCTCAAATAGGCGCGGCGTGTAATACTGCCCCGCCGCACGTTTGTTAATCTCGCCCAAAGTCGGATAGGGTGCCACCATCGCGGCCACTGCCCCGATTTTCAACTTATTTGCGATAACCAATGCCCAAGTTTGAATTAGTTCACCCGCCTGCGCACCAACAATACTGGCGCCAACAGGCCGACCCTTAACAATCATCACCTTGATTAAACCGGTTGTAGCCAACTCTGCCCGCGCACGGTCATTTTCAGCATATTCAAAACGCAACACTTCCAACTTTTCCCCATGTACCTCTTTTGCCTGAGCTTCGGTTAAACCTATTTGTGCCATCTCTGGGTCTATATAGGTCGCCCAAGGAATGTGGGAAGAGCTGGCTTTGGATGGTAGCCCAAACAAAGCAGATTTTATAATCACGCCTGCATGGTATCCCGCAACATGGGTAAATTGCAAACCACCTGCCACATCACCAATCGCATAAACCCGCTTATTTGTGGTTTTCAAAGACGCATCAACCTTCACGCCCGCGCGTGTTGGCTCTATGTTTGCAGCTTCTAAATTCAGCTTATCTGTATTTGGCTTGCGCCCCACAGACATCAACAAATGTGATCCTTTGTATTTTACGCCATCCTTGGTTTCCACGGTGATAACAGCACCTCTTTGGCTGATTTTAGAGGCCAAAGCCTCTTCAACAATCTCTACGCCTTCGGCCCGAATGCGCTCAAGTGCAATCGCAGCCATTTCAGGATCATCGCGCCCAAGCGCCTTAAAGCCTTCGATGACTGTTACCTTTGATCCAAGACGCACATGCGCTTGCGCAAGCTCCATCCCGATGGGGCCGCCGCCTATAACAAGCAAATGTTTAGGCTGCTCGCGTAACTCAAAAATATCTTCATTGGTGTAGTATTTCACTTTTTCCAACCCAGGAATGGGCGGCACAAAAGGCGATGACCCCGTTGAAATCACAAATCGGCGTGCCTGAATAATTGTATCACCCGCCTGAATTTCTGTGGGTGAAATAAAGCTTCCGTATTCAGTGATAACCTTAACACCTAGCGCTTCAAATCGTTCAACACTGTCATGCGGCTCAATCCCTGCAATCACGCTGCGCACATGGTCTTTTGCTTTTGCATAATCCACAGTCGGCACCACTGGTGTTACCCCAAATGCGGCCCCGTTCGTCATGCCATGCGCATGTTTGCCCGCAGCGATTAAAGCTTTTGATGGGATACAACCGTAGTTCAAACAGTCCCCCCCCATTTTACCGCCTTCTATTAGCACCACATCCGCACCCATCTGCACAGCACCCGCCGCAACCGAAAGACCACCAGAACCGCCGCCGATAATACACAGATCAGTTTTTATACGTTTAACCATACCTATTTACCTTTTATTTTCTTGATGATGACAGGAAGCACTGCAAGGGCTGCCAAACCTAGTAATGGGCCCAGAATTTGCCATTCAAAAATTATTCCTAAATTCGGCGTCTCGCCCTTTGCAAATACATCTGCAAGACCTGCCCCCACCCATGTATAGACCACACCACCCGGTATGATCCCTACAAATGTCGTCCAGACAAACCGTTTCAGATTAACACCAACTAAAGCAGGAATTAGGTTTGCTATAAAGAAAGGTACCGCAGGCACTAGGCGCATTATCAACAGATAACTGACCTCATCCGCTTTCAACCCGTCTTTAATCTTCTTCACCGCCCCTTGCGAGCCATCCATTTTAGCCGACAAAGCTTCACCAAAACCCATACGGGCCGCTAGAAATATTACTGTCGCCCCTATGGTCGCGGCAGTAATATTATAAACCGCACCCGGAAATAACCCAAACAGGAACCCCCCTGTTAGGGATATAATCGCGGCACCCGGAAGGGAAAAAGCAACAACAACAACGTACACTGCCATAAACACCAGCGAGGCCAGAATGAAATTACCATCACGCCATGCTTGCAAGGCTTCTTGATTTTTCGCTAATTGCTCAAAGCTCAGGTAATCTTTTAAAAAGACAAAACCCAAAATTGCCACAAGAATAATTACGGCAAAAGGCGCCATGCGTTTTACAGAAAACCTAGACTGCACCACTTGCCTGTCTTGTGATGGGGGGGTGTTCATAATTTCATCCAAACTTATACATTATTATTCTGTTACGCTTTATGTGCGCGATATTTGCCGCAGAAGATAGACCGATCACAAGCCAGTGATGATAGGTGATGGTTTTACCCTGTTTCATTTCAATTCAGGCAAGAACTGTAACAAAGCACATCGAAATTTGTTGGAAATAATGCATTTTGCATGATAAATTCCTTGCAAAGCGAATTGACTTCATTGGTTTTCGCCCCTAAACAGCAGCTTCAGAATAGACGGGTTCGAATCTATATCGGATTTGCCCAAAATACCCGATCAGGAGATCGAAATGAAACGCACATTCCAGCCGAGCAATCTAGTTCGCAAACGCCGCCACGGTTTTCGCTCACGTATGGCCACCAAAAACGGTCGTATCATATTGAACCGCCGCCGTAATCAAGGCCGCAAAAAACTGTCTGCATAAGGCGCGGGCCATAAGGTCTATGAAATTATGAAACCGTCGGAGGCGACACAAGGCACCCAAGGGAAAGCCGGTGAAACGCCCCCGGCGGTTTCCGTTTGTCTGGTGGTAATTAAAAACCGTAGTGACTTTCTGGCTTGCAACAAAGGCCGTTATCGCGGCGTAAAAGGCTTCGTGCTACAAGGCCGCGACCGCCAAGACGGCACTGACGACATTCGCATCGGCTACACCTGTTCCAAAAAAGTCGGCAACGCCGTCGCCCGCAACCGCGCCAAACGCCGCCTGCGCGAAGTTGCCCGCTTAAGCTTACCCACGATGGGCCGTGCCGGATGGGATTATGTCCTGATCGGCAAACGCGAAGTTACGGCAACGCGCGATTTTCAAGTTATGCTGGCAGATATGCGGTATGCTTTGAAGAAGGTGCATGAGTGACGGGAATTTAATTCAATTGCGTATCGAAAAACTTTCTCCGGTGCCGTTCAAGATAATCTTGATTTGGTAAAAATTTATCGGGCATTCGTAATTCAACAGTTGCAACATCCTCTAATTTTTCACGCGCTCTTTCAGGAATGTTCATTGATACAAGCATTCTATAATTTTGATCAAAGCTGATCAAGTGTCTGTCAAAAGCGCGATCATGAAGAGCATTTAAACAAATCCCATTACTTGGATCCAATCGACTCTTTTTATCTTCGGCCCATCCAACTATATGGCTAGCCGTAAGTAACCTTGGCTCATCAATACCAGTCATCGCACATTTGCTGCGGTATGAGCTTAGTATCATATCACGGAAAACATCTTGCCCTACTCTTTGTTTACTTTGAACAAACCTGTCTTGGCCTTCCGCAAACCCATAGGCGTCATCTCTAGTCTTCGTGCCTTGTGTGATTTTCTTAAAACTCAAAGTATCTTGTGAAAAATTCACGATCAGATTTTTATCAGATGTCCATTCCTTCCAAACAGTTTTATCCATTTTGCTCCCATGCCTCATGCCTTTTCGATCGAGTGTTTGATCAAGTGCAGCAAGATTGGACATCTTAAGTGCAACCGCAGAAGGCGTGCGGTTTATTCTCTCGCTAAGGGCAATTATATCAGGGTTACCTTTGTGAATACGGCCAAATTCTGTTTTCAAATACAAGGCAAGGGCCGCCCAGACTTCCTCCCTTACCCAATTTCTTTGCTTTGCCATATGGCCACAAATAAGTTAATTTTCTCTATAGATTACCCATTCTAAACAGTTTAGCAAATCCCCATGACCCCACTCGCCTACATACTTTCCCTTTTCATACGTGCTTACCGCCTGATACTTAGCCCTTTGATTGGGCAAAATTGTCGGTATCATCCCACATGTTCTTCATATGCCTTAGAAGCTTTGCAAAAACACGGTGGGATCAAAGGCGGTTGGTTGGCGATCCGTAGAATTAGCAAATGTCATCCGTGGGGCGGTAGTGGCATTGATAATGTGCCGGATTAATTACTCAATCTCGTGACAAAATGTCGTTTTCTGACATGCCCAACCATACGCCAGAACCTATACACTCTTTAAGGACGATGGCGTCGTCCCAATTCATCACATTGTCCTGAACGCCCGGACATCTCTAGGGGTGGTTTGGATAAGCCCCTATTAGGAGGCTCTGATGGAAAATACCCATTCAACACGTCCAGAATTTTACACCTACCACAACGAAGCCATGGCACCTTTGCCGTTTGCCCAAGCCGAATACGATCAACGTATCGCTGGCCTGCGCAAAATTATGCAAGATCAGGATCTGACCGCGGTCGTCCTGACATCAATGCACAACATCGCCTACTATTCAGGCTTTCTATATTGCAGCTTCGGTCGCCCCTACGCATGCGTTGTCACCCATGACACTACCCACACGATTTCAGCGGGCATTGACGCGGGCCAGCCTGCACGGCGTTCAGCTTGTGATAACATCACCTACACTGACTGGAAACGCGATAATTACTGGCGTGCAATTAAATCCTGCATCAATGGCGCAAAATCCATGGGCATAGAAGGCGACCACCTGACCTTGATGGCGCAACAAAAACTACAAGAATTCCTTGGCCCTAAAAAAGTAGCTGATATCGCACCCGCCACCATGCTGCAACGCATGATAAAATCCTCTGCTGAAATTGCACTCATCAAGGAAGGTGCGCGTATCGCAGACGTCGGCGGTTTCGCCATTCGTGATGCGATCAAAGTCGGTACCCGTGAAATAGACGTGGCCATGGCAGGCCGTGATGCGATGGAACTGGAAATCGCCAAATCATTTCCAGACAGCGAAATTCGTGACAGCTGGGTCTGGTTCCAATCAGGTATCAACACTGACGGTGCCCATAACCCCGTCACCACCCGCCGTCTGGAAGCGGGCGATATACTATCCCTGAACACCTTCCCGATGATCAACGGCTACTATACAGCCCTAGAACGCACGTTATTTGTAGGCGAGCCTAACCAAGCACAAATGCGGGTTTGGCAGGCAAATGTCGAAGCGCATGAGCTTGGCCTTTCGTTAATCAAACAGGGCGCCACCTGTTCAGGTATTTGCAATGAGATTAACGCATTGTTTGAAGCGCATAATTTGCTGCAATACCGCAGCTTTGGTTACGGCCATTCCTTTGGCATCCTATCCCACTATTATGGCCGTGAAGCAGGCCTAGAACTGCGCGAAGACATCGACACAATGTTGACCCCTGGCATGGTTGTTTCAATGGAACCTATGGTGACATTACCAGAAACAGACGCTGCCGCAGGCGGTTATCGCGAACATGATATCGTGGTGATAACGGACAAAGGTGAAGAAAACATTACCAAATTCCCCTACGGACCCGAACATAATATCGTAGCCGCATAAACAAAACGGGGTGCGCAATAAAACGCGCGCCCCAGTCCCATCGGCAAAACTTAACCGAATTGACCACACGCACAAATTCGCCTTGTCAAATCAGGTGTAACCGCCCAAATGCTGTGCAATGACCGATGCCTATACCCTTCAACTCAAAGAAATTTCAGAACGGCTGATCCACAACATCGCCATGATGGAAATCTATGTAAAATTCGAAATCATCGCCCGTGATGAAATAGACCAAGCCGTGCTGCATTCCGACAGTATGAAGGCCCTAGATCGCGCCGCCCAAAGGCTAAATGATACCCATACAAAAAAGCGAAAAACTGTGTAAACCGCACAATTACCCCTACGAAACGCCGATCATAAAACACCGTAGGGTGGGCTTCAGCCCACGCGTAGCAAAAACATCAGGGTCACACCTGACGCGCAGGTGCTGTAAATTGTCACAAGGTTATGCCTTTTCGATGCAAACCTTTGCCTTTATGGGCAGATAGGTTTGCCTTATAAGGCTAAATAATTGGGAAAGCGGTCATCTGAGTAAAATAGTCAGATGACAGGTTAAAGCCCTTATACCTATTTTCTGTGACGCAGCTAAGGTCTGCCTTCAATGCGGTATCCATCCAGACAATCGAATATAATCATTCCGAAGCCACTTAATTGGCTCCTAATTCCGAAATTCGCTCGGCAAACAGGTTTTTCAGGACCTCCGACAGGGCTGCAGTCTGCACGACACGGCGCATTTTACCTACATTTTGCTTGTCAAAGAACCGAAGCCGATGAACTTCTTCAACGCTGGGGGCTGCTTCGTTTGTTTTCACACATTCGATTGTATTTCCAGCCTCAATCGCGCCCTCTTGAAGCACACGAAGGTAAAACCCGGTTTTAGCAGTGGATATACAGGTTTCGAGTGCCTTAGAGTCACCCAATTTTACGCCGAATTTAAAGCAGGGCATACGCGGCATCGTAACTTCAAACACAGCCTGACCCACCCTGAATTGGTCACCAATTCGCACTTCGTTCTCGACCAACCCCTCTGTCGTTAGGTTCTCACCAAAATGCCCGAATTCAAACGGCTCTTGCCCATAGAGATCGTGATAAAAGGAATAATGTTCGACCGGCGAAGCGAGCACTGTTTTATCGGGGCCGCCATGTGCTTTCAGGTTGGCCTGTTCATCCCCGTCGATACCAGTCTTATGGACCATGTGCTGTCCGCCAACTGATATTTTGTAGATGGCCGTTGGAACGTCTTTGCCCATATACTGGATCGTTCTTGGTTTACCGATGCTGATTGCTAGAATACGCATTTTCACTCCATTCCCGGTGCACAACTTGGGCCGATCTGAGTTCCATGCTTATCACAATGGCCAAACAATTCCTAATCTGGGGGTTCGTAGCCGCTCATTGCTGCCATCCGCATCAAATAATCTAATCACTACTACCCGCCTAATACGCTCCCAGAGGCTGCCGCTGGCCCAATCGCAGCGAAAGTCGGTTTTGTCCGCATAACTGCCGTTGGGCCGTTTTCAGGAAGAAAATACCTGATAGAAAATGTCAGATGACTGCTTATAGCCCTTCTATAACATTCAATGAAAATTGATTTCGGGGTCACTTGAATTCACGGCTGTTGCTCGCAAGCAGGTGCTCGCTTAATAAGACACTCTTGTCATTGTCTAAAGAAGTTAAAATGAAACACAAAATCACCTTTGCCCGATTGCATGAGATTGAGTCGGCAGAAATAATTGCGCACATGTCTGATCCTCGTGTTGCGGAACACATGCCGCTACTCACATACGAATGGGACGAGGCTGCTGTGACCAAATTTATCAAGACTAAGGAAAAATGCTGGAGCCGCGATGGGCTTGGGCATTGGGCTATATTGTCAAACAATAAATATGTCGGTTGGGGCGGCTTTCAAAAGGAGGGAGACGAGTGGGACTACGGTTTAGTTTTAAAGCCAAACTCCTTTGGGCTAGGAACACGCATTTCAAGAAAAGCAATCGAGTTTGCCCTTGCAGATGAGCGTATTCCTTTCGTAACTTTCCTCTTACCACCATCACGTAAAAACCTAGGCGCGCTTGATAGACTTGGAGCAAAACTTGTCGATGAGATAAAATATGATGGCGCAACGTTTCTTAAATATCGGCTTGATACTGAGTAACCGCTTTGTCCGCTCAGCCGCCATTGGTCAGGAATTTCTGAAGTCTGCTACCCATAGGCAAAGCTATGTGTCCATAAAGGCAATAGTGGTGCGTCATTCACTTTTCCGCCCTCCTAATACCAACCCCTTTAGCGATTGCAAAAAGGCAAAACCTTTTGGCATTCCATAGGGGGGTGCGAATGCGCCTTCATTCCTCTTCCCAACTCTGTTTCATAACCTCTTCAAAATACTGATGCGCCAGCGCGTTTTCCTCGTTCTTGGCGAAATGCGTGTTTAGCAACCCCTGCACCATCGCCACATAATAAACCCGCAGAACTTGGTTCATACGGGCCTGATAGCGTGGCCCCATTTTTTTTGAACCAGCGCAACATGTCCGCGTCCACGCGCATGGTGATTTTGGTTTTATGCGGCTCGATCGGTTTATCTACTTCCAGAAAATTCCAGCCTTCGGGAATACTGCGGTCGACCCATGCGTCAGACATATCGTGCTGCATCCGCGCAAGGGCGGCTTTAACATCGTGGCGGCGTTGGGCTTTGGTTTTCATCAGCGGCATCCTGTCTAAAAACCCCAGAATTGCGGCTAATCCTTAACAATTTCAAACCCCAGCGTTTGCCATACGTTTTCCATACACATTCCATACGGTTTCCATACAGCCCAATACGGGCCAATTCCCAAAACCTTACCCAACCGTACCCCGCATTAACAAACCACCCGCAGGCCATGCGGGTATCGTACGCCATTTTAAGGTGTAATCTATCGACCTTTAAACACGGGCTTTCGTTTTTCAACGAATGCCGTCATGCCTTCTTTTTGATCCTCTGTTGCAAACAGTGAATGAAAAACACGCCGTTCAAACAGCAGGCCTTCGGCAAGGCTTACCTCATCGGCACGGTTCACCGCATCACGGATAAGCCCGGTTACCGGTTTTGAATAATCAGATATTGTTGCGGCAGCTTTCATAGCAACTTCAACAACTTGCTCGTCCTCCACAACCCGCGCGACAAGCCCACAAGCTAAGGCTTCTGCCGCATCCATCATCCTGCCTGTCAGGTGCATATCCATCGATTTAGCGCGGCCAATAAGTTTGGTCATCCGTTGCGAGCCGCCCATACCAGCCATCACGCCCAGCTTAACCTCTGGCTGACCAAACTTGGCGCCCTCACCCGCAATAATGAAGTCACACATCATCGCCAGTTCACACCCACCACCCAGCGCAAAACCGTTGACGGCAGCAATTTTGGGGGTGCGAAATGCCGTGAAAACATCCCAGTCAGCAAAGTAATCACTAGCAGCCATATCCGCATAATCCTTACCCTGCATTTCCTTAATATCCGCCCCCGCCGCAAAGGCTTTTTCATTGCCGGTCAACACAAAACAGCCAACACTGGGATCCTTGTCCAGCGGGGTCAACGCGGTAATAATTTCTTCCAGCAGCTGCGCGTTCAACGCATTCAACTGCTTGGGGCGGTCTATCTGTACCAAAACAACGCCACCTTCACGGATGATTTTCAGGGTCTCTAACATCGATTTTTCCTTTCACGTTACTACAGCAAAATCGCCATCTGCGGCGGATTGATACAAACGATCAATCATGCTTTGCGGCACGCTTTCCAGCGTTGGGTATTTCCATTTTGGGGCGCGGTCTTTGTCGATCACTGCGGCACGAATGCCCTCAACCAGCTCACCGTCCTGCAAGCAAGTGCTGACAATGCGGTATTCATTGCGCAGAGCCATTTCCAACGATCCGTTTTGACGGGCAGTGCGAACAGCAGCCAGAGTAGTCTTCAGGCACAAAGGCGCGCCGCGCAATGCGCCTTTCAGGGCTGATTTTGCAAAATCCGACGGATCTGTTTCCAAAGCTTGCATAATATCCGAAACATCACCTTGCCCAAAGATCGCATCAATCGCCTTGCGATTTTCCGCTAGTGTAGAACACTCTGGTACCATTGCATAATCCTGCAACACTGCTACATCGCCTGTTTCCAGCAATGCGGCTTTCAGGCTTACCAGCTTATCTGATGGCACAAAATAATCTGCTACCCCTGTATAAATACAATCGGCCCCTGACAGGCGCGCACCTGTAAGACCTGCATATTCACCGCAAGCCCCCGGCATTTTCCCCAGCAAATGCGTACCACCCACATCAGGGATCAGGCCAATGGCGCATTCGGGCATCGCAAACATTGTGCGTTCTGTGACAACGCGGTGTGAGCCGTGTGCAGAAATGCCAACCCCGCCACCCATCACGATCCCGTCCATGATCGCAACATAGGGTTTTGCATAGGTCGAAATCGCGTGGTTCAGTCGGTACTCATCGCGCCAAAATTTCAACGCATTTTTCACCTCCCCGCTTTTGCCTTCGTTATAGATTTTGACAATATCACCGCCTGCACAAAAAGCTTTTTCGCCTGCTGCATCAATCAGCAACAAACTAACATCATCATCCGCTGCGAAGTCATACATTGCGGCCTCAAGATCAAGACACATCGGGTGGGTCAACGCGTTCAGGGCTTGCGGGCGGTTCAATGTCACATGTCCCGCACGGCCCACTTTACGCACTATCAAGTCACTCATGACAGACCCCGCGCATTTAGAACGGAACGTGCGATAATCATACGCATGATCTCATTGGTGCCTTCAAGAATTTGGTGAACACGAATATCGCGCACGATTTTTTCAATGCCGTAATCTTGCAAGTACCCATAGCCGCCCAGCAGTTGCAGCGCGTCATTGGCGACATCAAAGCAGTTATCGGTGACAAAAAGCTTGGCCATAGCACAATGCTTACTCGCATCATGTGCGCCTTGATCCAATTTCCACGCAGCTTGGCGCAAAAACACACGAGCGGCTTCTAGCTTGGTTTCCATTTCCGCCAGCTTGAATTGTAGGGCCTGAAACTGGTCTATGGTTTTGCCGAAAGCTTTGCGTTCGCCCATATAGTTTGCCGCGACTTTTGCGGCTTGTGTTGCTGCCCCCAAGGAACATGCGGCGATGTTTAAGCGACCGCCGTCCAGCCCTTCCATCGCGTATTTAAAGCCAGAGCCTTCATCACCCATCAAATGATCGCTTGGTACTTCACAGGCATCCATTTGCACTTGCGCAGTCGGTTGTGATTTCCAGCCCATTTTGTTTTCTTGCCCGCCAAAAGACAGACCATCGGTTCCATTTGGCACCAACATTGTGGAAATACCCTTAGGCCCATCATCACCTGTACGCGCCATCACCAAGTAAAGATCGGCAAAGCCACCACCAGAAATAAATGCCTTGTTACCGCTAAGTTTAAACCCACTGTCAGTTCTTTCCGCTTTGGTGCGCAAGGCAGCGGCGTCTGATCCTGAACCCGGTTCGGTCAAACAATAAGCAGCATAAATATCAAACCCGATCAGGCGATCCAGCCATTCGGATTTAAAGCTATCAGTGGCATATTTTGCCACCATATTGGTGCACATATTATGGATAGACATAAACGCTGACACCGATGGGCAGGCCATTGCCAAGGCTTCAAAGATCAGCACGGCGTCAAGACGGCTAAGCCCCGTGCCACCCAATTCTTCTGGCACATAAATACCACCAAAACCCAAATCACCTGCCGCTTTCAACACGCTACGCGGGATCGTGCGATCATCGTCCCATGCCTGTGCATTGGGTGCAATTTCGTCCTGTCCAAACGCATAAGCGGTGTCAAAAAACAGCTGTTGTTCTTCGTTCAAATTAAACTGCATGTCATATCCCTATCTAGGTTGCATCCGCGTGGCACCATCCAAGCGCACGACCTCGCCGTTCATAAAACTGTTTTCAATCATGTGGTATACAAGGGAAGCAAATTCTTCTGGGGCACCCAATCGGGATGGGAACGGAATGTTCGCAGCCAACGCATCTTGCACCTCTTGCGGGAATGCGGCAACCATCGGGGTTTTAAAAATACCGGGTGCCACAGACAAAACCCGAATGCCTGATTTTGCCAAGTCGCGCGCCATGGGCAGGGTCATTGCAGCGACACCACCTTTGGATGCGCCATATGCCACCTGCCCTATCTGGCCTTCAAAGGCGGCCACGGATGCGGTGTTGATAATCACGCCACGCTCATTATCGTCGTTCAAAACATCCGCATTTGACATACCCAATGCCGACTGACTGGAGACATTAAACGTACCAACAAGGTTCACGTTGATGACTTTCTGGAACAATGCCAGATCGTGCGCCGCCCCACGTGACACTGTTTTTGCTGCAGGTGCGATACCTGCACAATTCACGCAAATACGTTCCTGACCGTTGGCGGCGCGGGCTTTCCCAAGCGCATTTTCCACACTGGCCTGATCGCTGACATCGGCTTGGCAAAACACGCCGCCCAATTCAGCTGCCAGCGCCTCACCCGCTTGCACATTCATATCCAAAAGGGCCACTTTCACGCCTTTTGATGCCAGTAACTTAGCAACAGCGGCCCCAAGGCCAGAGGCGCCGCCTGTAATGATGGCAGAAAACTGGTCGATATTATTCATCACTTAGACCCTTTCAATAGCAATGGCAGTACCTTCACCGCCACCGATGCAAATTGCCGCCACGCCGCGTTTTAGCCCGCGTGTTTCCAACGCATTCAGCAGTGTCACAATGATCCGAGACCCTGAAACCCCGATCGGGTGGCCCAATGCACAAGCACCACCGTTCACATTGACAATATCACGCGAAATGCCGAACTCTTTCATAAACGCCATTGGCACAACTGCAAAAGCTTCGTTAATTTCCCATAAATCAACATCCGACACATCCCAACCGATGTTTTTCAATAATTTTTTAGCAGCAGGAACTGGTGCTGTGGTAAACCAACAAGGTTCATGCGCATGACTGGCATGGCCTACGATACGGGCTCGAACAGTCAGGCCTTTTTCATGTGCCACATCTTCGCTGGTCACAATCATCGCCGCTGCACCGTCCGAAATAGACGAAGCATTCGCCGCGGTTACTGTGCCATCTTTCTTAAAAGCGGGGCGCAAAGTTGGTATTTTTTCCGGACGTGCTTTTGCTGGTTGTTCATCACGTGTTACCTCAACATCGCCTTTGCGGGTTTTTACTGTGAAGGGGACGATCTCAGCATCAAAGGCGCCTGTTTTCTGCGCCTCCAGTGCGTTCGTCAAAGATTGTAATGCGTAAGCATCCTGATCTTCACGGGTAAACTGATACTTTTCAGCACATAATTCAGCATACTGCCCCATCAGCGTACCTTTTTCATAGGCATCTTCCAGACCGTCCAGAAACATGTGATCTTTCATTTCCACATGTCCCAACCGTGAACCACCACGAGTCTTCAAGGACAGATAAGGCGCAAGCGTCATGCTTTCCATACCACCAGCAATCATCAAATCTTGTGAACCAGCCATGATTTGATCATGTGCCACCATCACGGTTTTCATACCAGAGCCACAAACCTTATTGATCGTGGTCGCAGGCACAGATTGCGGCAATCCCGCACCCAATGTTGCTTGACGTGCCGGCGCCTGTCCCAGACCCGCAGGCAGAACACAGCCCATTAGAACCTCGTCCACATCATCAACGCTTACTTTGGCATTGGCTAGCGCGCCTTTAATGGCAGCAGCCCCAAGTTCAGGCGAAGGGGTACCTGCGAAATCACCTTGAAATCCACCCATTGGCGTGCGGGCAGCACCCACAATTACAACTGTTTTTGTCATGTCATATCCTTAAAAAAAGCAGCAATACGCTGCTGTGCTTCGTATGTTTCCCAACGGTCTGCCAAGGCGTTGACCGTCAATTCAATATCATTTTCCACATCACGGCCCTGCATCTGTTGCAACAGGGCTTTAGCCTGCGCCACAGCACCGGGTGCGCTTTGCAAAATTGGTTTAATTTCCGCCTCAATCGCTGCATCCATTTCATCTGCCGCACAAACCGAACTGACCAACCCCGCACGCAGGGCCAGTTCCGTATCAAACGGTTTGGCCGTAAAAAATACTTGGCGCGCATAAGTTTCCGACAAGCGGCGCAAAACAAAAGGCCCGATGGTCGCCGGGATCAAACCCAATTTGGTTTCGGTTAGGGCAAAACGCAGACCTTTAGTGGCAACAACAATATCGCAAACCGCCATCATGCCGATACCACCGCCATAAGCATTGCCTTCCAACCGCCCGATCAAGGGTTTTGGCAAGGTGTTCAGACCTGCCAGCATATTGGCCAATACGCGGGCCTCGGCGATTTTACCTGCACGGTCTTGTGCTGCTTGTGCCCGCATCCAGTTCAGATCGGCACCTGCACAAAAGCTTTTACCCTGCGCGGTCAGAATAACCGCACGCACCGTACTATCGGCGGCAAGCATTTTAGTCGCAGCTGTAATCTCTGCCATCATTTCGCTGTTCATCGCATTGTGTTTTTCAGGTCGTGCCAATGTCAACGTAGCAATGCCGCGTGTATCCGTTGAAACTTCGATGGTGTTATAAGCCATGTGTTACCCCTGCGATATTTTTTTGCAAATAGGCCTGTGCCATGCGTAATTTTTCCATATCCAACCCGGTTTCCCAGCCACTATCATGCAACATTTCTACCAATGGGATGGTAGATAAATTCCCCTTGGCACCTGGCGCATAAGGGCAGCCGCCCAAGCCACCAATGGCACTGTCAAAACAACGCAAACCGTAATCTAGTGCCGTTGTGACATTCGCCAATGCAGTACCGTCAGTATCATGAAAATGCCCAGCAAGCTTATTCGCAGGTACAGATTTCAGCAAATCATCAAGCAATAAAACCGTAGTTTCAGGCGAGCCTTTACCAATAGTATCGCCCAATGAAACTTGATAACAGCCCAAATCCAGCAACGCTTGCGCTACCTTGCGCACTTGCGCCGGTGCAATAACGCCCTCATAGGGGCATGCAATAACACAAGACACATAACCGCGCAAAGAAACACCCGCTTCAAGGGCCGCTTTGGCGACAGGTGCAAAGCGTTCCAGACTTTCCGCAATGCTACAGTTTATATTCTTCTGGCTGAAACTTTCCGACGCTGACCCAAAAATAGCAACCTCATCCACTCCAGCCCTTAACGCGGCTTCCAGCCCTTGCATATTCGGAGTCAAAGCCGCATAGATCACACCCTTTTTACGGGTAATTCCCGCCATCACATCCAGCGCATCCGCCATTTGCGGCACCCATTTAGGTGACACGAAACTTGTGGCCTCAATAAAGCGCAACCCTGTGTCAGACAGCAGATCAATCAACCCGGCTTTATGCTTAGTCGACACAATCCCCGCTTCATTTTGCAACCCATCGCGCGGGCCAACTTCGTATATGGTAACGAATTTATCGGTCATTCGGCCAACTCTTCCAGCACAATCAACTGGTTGCCTTCATCCACGGCACTTGATGGAATGCACATCACTTCGGCTATCACCCCGTCACGCGGTGCTACCATAACATGCTCCATCTTCATCGCTTCCAACACCAACAACGGATCGTTCTTCGTCACGCGGTCACCGGCAGCCACATTCACGATTGTCACAACACCTGTCATTGGTGCAAAAACGCAATCGGCGTTATCATCTTGGGCATGGCTTGCATCAAGTGGATCGTTAACTTCAAAGCTAAATTGTTCGCCATCAATTTTTACCGTAACCGATCTACCCTGCTTAACCACAAGGGCCATCAAGTTTTTTGACCCAGCCCGCGCGGAGACATGGGCCGCATTACGCGTCACATTCTGAAAGGCATGAATTTCATCATCCTGCAGCAAGCTGATATTTTGCGCACCATCAAACTGCAAAGCTCCTGCGACATCAGCTAAATTCAAAGGTTGTGTCGCCTTGCCCCATAACTGCCAGCCAAGCCGAGCCGCACTAGGGTCAATTTCGCCCGCCACAAGACCTGCCACCATATAGGCAAAAGGCGGCGGCGTAATTTCTGCCATAAGACTACCAGATTTACGCGCGATCAACCCTGTGTCAAAACTGGATTTCACGAAATCTGGGTCAGCGCAAAGCCGCGACAAGAATGACATATTGGTTTGCGTTCCCGCGCAAATCGTCTGGTGCAAGCCCTGTTGCAACGTAGTCAAAGCAGCACCCCGTGTGGCTTCATGCGAGATGAGTTTAGCGATCATCGGATCATAAAACGGGCTTACTTTATCGCCACTGCGCACACCTGTATCAGCGCGGCATTCAGCACCGAACTGCACATGATGCAACGTTCCCGGCGCGGGCATAAAATCGTTCTGCGGATCTTCGGCATAGATACGTGCTTCAAACGCATGACCATTTATCGCAAGCGCGTCTTGGGCCAATGGCAACGGCTCACCTGCTGCCACACGCAACTGCCATTCCACCAAATCCTGTCCGGTTATCGCTTCAGTCACAGGGTGTTCCACCTGCAAACGCGTGTTCATTTCCATGAACCAAAAACCATCCACGCGAAGGGGGCCTGACCCATCTACGATAAACTCAATAGTGCCAGCACCTTCATAAAAAATCTGCGCCGCTGCCTGAATTGCAGCTGTTGTCATCGCCGCACGTACATCTATCGGCATGTCTGGCGCAGGGGCTTCTTCAATTACCTTTTGGTGGCGGCGTTGTAGTGAACAATCGCGTTCAAAAAGATGCACGATATTGCCGTGGCTATCACCAAAAACCTGCACTTCAATATGGCGCGGGGCGGTGATATATTTCTCGATCAAGACATGGGCGTCACCAAAACTGGCCTGCCCTTCGCGCTGTGCAGATGCAAGACTTACATGGAATTCACTTGCTACTTCAACCAGACGCATCCCCTTACCGCCGCCACCTGCACGGGCTTTGATCAACACGGGATACCCGATTATAGCGGCCTCATCCGCTAGAAAACCAGCGTCTTGGTTGGTACCATGATAACCTGGTACAACTGGAACCCCTGCCTTTTCCATCAAATGCTTGGCCTGATCCTTTAACCCCATTTTGCGAATAGCATCAGCAGACGGGCCAATGAAAACCAACCCCGCTTGCGCCAATTTTTCGGCAAAATCAGGGTTTTCCGACAAGAAACCATAGCCCGGGTGTACCGCCTGCGCCCCGGTTTGCAAAGCGGCTGCAACCACACGGTCACCTTGTAGGTAACTGTCCGTTGCCGCAGACCCACCGATATGCACGGCCTCATCAGCCATTGCCACATGCATCGCATCCGCGTCCGCATCCGAATAAACTGCTACAGTGGTCACGCCCATGCGTTTGGCGGTTTTGATAATACGGCAAGCAATTTCACCACGATTTGCAATCAGGATTTTTTCAAACATTATAATTCACCCCTACATTCTAAAGACGCTAAATTGCGTCTCTTTTATAGGCGCGTTCAAAGCCGCCTTTAACGATAAAGCCACCACATCACGGGTTTTACGCGGGTCGATAATGCCATCATCCCAAAGCCGCGCTGACGCGTATAGCGGTTGAGATTGTTCTTCAAACTGATCCAGTATCGGTTGCTTTAACTTGCGTTCGTCTTCAGCACTAAAAGTACCACCTTTGGCTTCAATCGCGTCCCGCGTCACAGTCGCCATCACACCTGCAGCCTGCGCACCACCCATCACAGAGATCTTGGCATTGGGCCACATCCACATAAACCGTGGCCCGTAAGCCCGCCCGCACATACCGTAATTGCCCGCACCATAAGAGCCGCCAACCACCACGGTTATTTTCGGCACATCCGCACAAGAAACAGCGGCCACCAGTTTGGCCCCATCCTTGGCAATACCGCCTGCTTCATATTTGGAACCCACCATAAAACCAGTGATGTTTTGCAAAAACAAAAGCGGGATTTTACGTTTGCAACACAGTTGAATGAAATGCGCGCCCTTCTGGCTACTTTCCGAAAACAACACCCCGTTGTTGGCCAGAATGCCCACGGGCATGCCATCAATATGGGCAAAGCCGCAAACCAATGTAGCCCCGAAGCGTTCCTTGAATTCTTCAAACTCTGACCCGTCAACAATCCGTCCGATTATTTCACGAATATCAAACGGGCTTTTGGCGTCTTTGGGGACAACACCCAACATTTCGGATGGATCAAGTGCAGGGTGTTTGGGCGCACGCCCTTTAATGGCAGGTGCTGGTATATCACCTAGATTGCGCACGCATTGACGTGCCAATGCCAACGCATGGGCATCATCATCTGCAAGATAATCCGCAACCCCTGACAGGCGGCTGTGCGTATCGCCACCGCCTAATGTTTCGGCATCCACAACCTCACCCGTCGCCTCTTTCAACAGCGGCGGGCCTGCAAGGAAAATCGTACCTTGTTCCTTGACGATAATCGTCTGGTCAGACATCGCAGGCACATAAGCCCCACCAGCGGTACATGAGCCCAGAACCACAGCGATTTGGGTGATACCCTTGGCACTCATCCGCGCTTGATTGTAAAAAATCCGCCCGAAATGGTCTTTGTCGGCAAACACCTCATCTTGGTTGGGCAGGTTGGCCCCACCACTATCAACCAGATAGATGCAGGTTAGGTTATTTTCTTCGGCAATAGCTTGGGCACGCAGATGTTTTTTCACTGTAAGCGGAAAATAAGTGCCGCCTTTGACAGTCGCGTCATTGCACAGGATCATACAATCACGACCTTCAACTTTACCGATCCCAGCAATTACACCAGCGGCAGGCAGATCGGTGCTATAAACATCATGGGCTGCAAACAAACCTATTTCAAGAAAAGCGGAGCCTGCATCAAGTAACCCCGCGACACGGTCGCGAGACAGCATCTTACCGCGTGCAATATGGCGGTTACGTGAGCGTTCATTGCCACCTTTTGAAATTTCGGCGGCAAGTTCAGAAACCTTATCCAACAAAGCTTGGTTTGCGTCTGTGTTCTGCTCAAAATCCGCGCCTTGAACATTCAGTTTTGTTTTAATCACAGCCATTATTCAGCCCCTGCTTCTGCGCATGCAAGCGCTTTCAATTCTTTACGGATAATCTTGCCCGTGACCGTCATCGGCAAGGCATCTACAAAAGCAACCTCACGCGGATATTCGTGGGCGGCCAAGGTCAGCTTAACATGGGATTGCAGTTCTTTAGCCAGCGCGCCACTTGGCAAGATACCATCACTTAGCTTCACGTAGGCCTTCACAATTTCGGTGCGTTTAGGGTCAGGTTTACCGACAACAGCCGCCGCCGCTACTGCCGCATGCGCTAACAAACAGTTTTCAATAGCACTTGGCCCGATGCGATACCCCGACGAGGTAATCACATCATCCTCGCGCCCGACAAACCGAATAAATCCATCTTCCATAATACCTCGATCGCCCATCACCAGCCAGTCGCCGCGAAACTTTTCAGCGGTGGCAGTTGGGTTTTGCCAATATTCCAACATCATCACGGGGCTGCCACGGCGCACCGCAATATCGCCTTCATGCTTGGTTGGCAGACCGTTTTCATCAATCACAGTCACATCGTGACCGGGAACGATACGGCCCGCACAACCATCGCGGGAGGTAAAAATAACGTTGCAAGACGACACAACCATGTTGCATTCCGTCTGGCCATAAAACTCGTTTATCGTCACGCCAAGGGCCTGTTTGCCCCAGTTTGTTAATTCACTTCCCAAGGGTTCACCACCCGATGCGACCGTGCGCAATCCGGTAATCTGCGCAGCTTCTTGCTTCAACATTTTCAGGGCCGTAGGCGGGAAAAACACATTGCGAACGCCACCTTGTTCGATGACTTTTTGACAACCCGCCACGTTGAATTTTTTCATGCGCGCAGCAACCACAGGTATGCCGTGATGCAAGCCCGGCATCAGCACATCCAGCAAACCGCCAATCCATGCCCAATCCGCGGGTGTCCAAAGACAGTCACCTTCCTGTGGCAGAAAATCGTGGCTCATCTCAACGCCCGGCAAATGGCCCAGCAATGTGCGGTGCGCCAACAATGCACCTTTAGGCGCGCCCGTAGTGCCAGAGGTGTAAATCAAAATTGCAGGATCATCGGCCAAAGTATCATGCGGCTCAAACCCTGTAGCATCTTGATTAAACGCGATGGTTTCAGGGCATATCACATGTTCTATAACGGGTAGCTGATCCAGCAAAGGCGTGATGATTTGCAATGCACTTTCATCAACCACAATGGCTTTCGCGCCCGCATCACTCAAGCGTGACAACAACGCTTCTGCCCGAAACAAAGTAAATAATGGAACGGAAATTGCACCCAACTTCCATATCGCAATATGTGCCGCTGCCGTCCAAACCGACTGGGTGCGAAACACGCCAACGCGATCACCCACGCCAATGCCATTGGCTTGCATGTGGTGCGCCAGATGATCTGACAAATATTGCAATACAGCAAAACTAACTTCTGAACGTTCGCCGTCTGTCAGGTCTATTATCGCGGTGCGATCAGGATCAATTTCTACCCATTTATCGCACACATCCACACCGATATTGTACCGTTCAGGAATGTCCCAAACGAAGCTAGTCAACAAGTCATCGTATGATGTGGCGGGGTGCAGCATGGGTTAGCCCGCAGTCTCATTAAACAACTCTCGCCCGATTAGCATACGGCGGATTTCAGAGGTGCCCGCACCGATTTCGTAAAGCTTTGCATCGCGCAACAAACGGCCCGTCGGGTAATCGTTTATATAGCCGTTACCACCCAAACATTGGATCGCTTCAAGTGCCACTTGCGTCGCCTTTTCAGCTGCATATAAAATGCACCCAGCGCTGTCTTTACGAGACGTTTGCCCGCGATCACACCCCTGCGCCACCGCGTAAACATAGGCGCGACACGCGTTCATCGTGGTGTACATATCAGCAATCTTTCCCTGCATCAGCTGGAAGGTGCCGATAGGCTTGCCGAACTGTTCACGTTCATGCACGTAAGGTACAACCACGTCCATTGCTGCCGCCATTATACCAACAGGCCCAGCGGCCAAAGTAACCCGTTCATAATCCAGACCCGACATCAAAACATTCACGCCTTTGCCTTCTTCGGCCAGAATGTTTTCGAAAGGCACCAGACAATCTTTGAAGATCAGCTCGCAGGTGTTTGACCCGCGCATCCCCAGTTTATCCAGCTTTAGGCCAGTAGAAAAACCATCCATGTCGCGTTCAACCAAAAGGGCAGTCATGCCCTTGGAACCAGCATCAGGATCAGTTTTGGCATAAACAATCAGCGTATTTGCATCCGGCCCGTTGGTGATCCACATTTTATTACCGTTCAACATAAAGCCATCGTTGCGCTTTTCTGCCTTAAGCTTCATAGAAACAACATCTGATCCGGCACCCGGTTCGGACATAGCCAAAGACCCAACATGTTCACCGGAGATCAGTTTCGGCAGATATTTTGCCTTTTGCTCAGCAGTTCCCCAGCGGTTGATCTGATTGATACATAGGTTGGAATGTGCCCCATATGACAGGCCTACAGATGCACTGGCGCGGCTAATCTCTTCAATCGCAATGCAATGCGCAAGGTATCCCATGGCGACCCCGCCATCCGCTTCTGGAACCGTGATACCGTGTAGCCCAAGCGCGCCCATTTTTTCCCACAGGTCAGCGGGAAATTCATTTGTCTGGTCTATTTCAGCCGCACGCGGTGCAATTTCATCCATTGCAAAACGGCGCACAGTTTCGCGTAAAGCGTCAATATCCTCGCCAAGATTAAAATTCATTGTTGCATCAAACATCTGTCTTCCCTTTTGCATCATAGCCAACACTGCGCAATAAAATGGCAACGTAATAATCTTCGATTTTTTCTTTAGATAACCGTCCCTTGGCGCGGTACCATGTGTTTACCCCGATCAAGGAACCCAATACGGACATTGCCGCAACATGCGCATCTTCGACATTGAACTGGCCTGTTTCTTGACCCTCGCGGATAATTTTTCGTACCACATCTTCGTAAGCGCTACGTTTTTGCTCTATTCTTTTATGGCCTTCAGGCTCTAATGAGCGCAATTCCATAAACGAGATAAAAACATCATCGGCACGCGTAATATTATAGCTGATATGAAAGCGCACAAAACTTTCTAACCGCTCAACAGGCGTCATACTCTGCGTATCAACATCTGCCCACGCGGCCAGCAAACCATCCATGTGTTCTGACATCAGTAAAACCAGAATATGTTGCTTGGATGGAAAGTGATTATAAAGCGCACCTGCATTCACACCAACCGCATCTGCGATCATACGCATCGACACAGCGGCATAACCAAACCGCGCAATAAGCGGCAAAGTTTTTTCCAGAATACTGGCCTTAGTTTGCGACCCGATTGATCCTTTTATACGTGCCATGCGACTCTCAATTAAATGAACGTTCGTTCTTTTAATAAATTAATAAGATTATGTCAAGGAAAATGACATATCCTAGCTGTAGCTTCTCAAACAGATCTTTGCCTGTGAAACCATCATATCAATGATTTCCCACGCAGGTTTAACATCATGGATCAATCCTGTCGCCTCACCCACAAAGGTATTGGCAATAGCTGTATTGCCCGCGCTTAACGCATCATTCCATGTTTGCTGTGCCACTTTATCTGTTTTTAATGCAGATTCGCGCCCGTGCCAATCTTTGGAAAAATCGTTTTCCACCAAATTGATAGTATAGCGGTCTGGCCAATCGCGGCTGCGCACAATATCCACGATTTTGGAACGCAACGTGTCATCACCTGTCGCATCAATAGCGGCCTGCCACATGTTAGGATGCACCAAAGCCTCTGATGCCGCCCAAAACCGTGAACCTACCAGAACACCATCCGCACCCAGCATCAAACTTGCGGCTAACCCGCGCCCATCGGCAATTCCGCCTGCTGCAACCAACAACACATCAGGGGCGGTTTTCGCGATATAATCTGCGACCTCTGGCACCAGTGTAAAGGTTGCACGTTTCTCACCGTGCCCACCTGCTTCGGCGCCTTGGGCAACGATAATATCCGCACCAGCATCTATCGCATGTTTTGCGTCTCGCAACGTTTGCACCTGACAAATCAGCAAAGCCCCCGCTTGTTTGATTTGTTCTACAAAGAGTTCGGGATCACCAAAGGAAAGGAATATCGCTTTTGGGCTACGTTCCAAGGCTTGGGTTAATAACTCTGGCTGATTAGCCAATGACCAAGTGATGAAACCACACCCGACCATTGCATTACCAGCTGCAGTAAACTCTTGTTCCAGCCAGTCTTTATCGCCGTATCCACCGCCGATAAATCCAAGGCCGCCCGCCTGTGTTACAGCAGAGGCCAAAGCACCGCCCGAAGCAAAGGCCATTGGGGCCAACAGTATCGGCGCATCAATATTCAGTTTTTCTGTCAGGCGTGTTTTTAACATATCAGCACCTTAGGCTGTAACGCGCCTATCCGCGATAACCAAACCATCACGTGGCAGATCACCCTTGGGGCAAAGCACGACATCGGCCCGTAATTTCAACAATTCACGAATAGAGTTTTCATAACCAGCACATTCGGTGCTTTCGGTTTCAAGCCGCACCAAAAGCGTATCATTTTGACCGTCATGGTTAACCTCGACACGTGCTTTATGCACTTCTGGGTGGCGTTCCAATAATGCAGCCACCTGTTCAGGGCGCACAAACATACCCTTCACTTTAGTTGCCTGATCTGCACGCCCCTTCCAACCTGTGATACGCATATTGGTGCGCCCGCATGGGCTAACACCCGGCAAGATGGCCGACAAATCACCCGTAGCGAAACGGATCAATGGATAATCTGGATTTAGGGTTGTCACAACCACTTCACCGATTTCACCAGCGGCAACTGGTATTCCAGTGCCTGGAATAACGATTTCAACAATCACACATTCATCAACAATCAGGCCATCCATTGCTTCGGTTTCATAAGCAATATGACCCAAATCAGCGGTGGCATAGCACTGCAAGCAGGTAATACCGCGATCAATATAACCTTGGCGAATTTGTGGAAACAATGGGCCACCACTAACTGCTGCCGCACGAATTTTTGACAAATCCAGCCCCAGCGCATCGCCCTTTTGCAAGATTGTGTTCAAGTAATCTGGTGTACCCGCATAACACGTCACCCCCAGATCAGCCGCAGCACGGGCTTGCAATTCAGTTTGGCCCGGCCCCGCAGGAAACACAGTTGCCCCAACCGCTTCAGCGGCATTTTCAAACATCATGCCCGCAGGTGTGAAATGGTATGAAAATGTATTTTGCACCACATCATCCGCGCCCACACCCAACGCGTGCAGGAAGCGGCCAAACCGCCACCAATCATGGCTTTTTTGTCCCACCTCATAGATCGGGCCAGGGGATTGAAATAGGTGCCGTATATCTTTTGGTGCAAGGGCGGCAAACCCACCCAAAGGGGCATTGGCCTTTTGAGCAGAACTCAAATCGGACTTGCGTAAAACGGGCAAGCTAACCAAGTCCGCTACTTGAGTGATTTCACCAACATCAACACCTGCTAAAACAACCGCAAAACCAGCGGAATTCTTCTGCGCATTGGCGATCTGTTGCGGTAAATCACGCGACAAATCATGCGCCCGTTGATCGTCCGATCGGGTCTCTAAGTTGTCATAAAAACCAGCCATCAGCTAAGCCATCTTTTGCGACGGCGGTAAGAACGCACATCGCGGAACGATTTGCGGCCCTCGTCTGACATACCCAGATAAAACTCTTTTACATCAGGGTTTTCGCGCAGTTCAGCGGCAGGGCCATCCATAACCACGCGACCCGACTCCAAAATATAGCCGTAATGGGCAAAGCGTAGTGCTACATTAGTGTTTTGTTCGGCCAACAGAAATGACACGCCTTCGCGTTCATTCAAATCCTTCACAATGCCGAAAATCTCTTCCACCAGTTGCGGTGCCAGCCCCATGCTAGGCTCATCCAACAGAACCGTTTCAGGGCTGCTCATTAAAGCGCGGCCTATAGCGCACATTTGTTGCTCACCACCAGACGTATAACCTGCCTGTGATTTGCGCCGCTCTTTCAGGCGCGGGAAATACGTGTAGACCATATCCAAAGCGTCAGCCAGTTGGGCACGATTGTACTTTTGTGTATAGGCACCTGTCAGCAGGTTTTCTTCTATTGTCAGGTGTTCAAAACAGTGACGGCCTTCCATCACTTGGATCACACCTGATTTCACCAATGCGGCTGGATTCAGCTCTGCAATCGGCTCGCCGCGATAATGTATCGAGCCTTTGGTTACCTCACCGCGTTCAGAGTGCAGCAGGTTCGAAATTGCTTTCAGTGTGGTAGTTTTACCCGCACCGTTTCCACCCAGAAGGGCCGTGATGCCGCCTTTGGGAACTGACAAACTAACACCTTTCAACACAAGGATCACATGGTTGTAGATCACTTCAATGTTGTTCACTTCCAATAGGTTTTCTGATGTCGGTGTCGCGTCTAACATAAGGTCATTCCAGCGGTTAAAATTCAAGATTGTCCCTCTGGCCGCACATGGGGCCAGAGGGCGTATTAGGGCTTAGTTACAGCCTTCAGTAATGTTGTTTTCAGCAGCAAACGCAGCACTATCTTCTGCAATCAACGCACCGATAACTTCCATATCGGATGGGCCGAAATCAGTAATCAAAGACCAAGATTTTGCAGCCGCATCCCATTGCTGAACCACACCCAGACCCGGGCCACCGTGGTTTTCACATGAAACGCTGAAGGATGGGCCAAAGTTTGGCATACCCAAAGCTGCCATTTTAGCTTCGTCGATCACAAGGTTTTCCATGCCATCACGCATCATCGCAGGTGTGATGTTTGCTGTGCCGTGCATTTCTTGTGCGGTTTTCGCCGCTTCAACTGCAAGCATCGCTGCATACATGCCACGGTTATAAAGCACCGTACCAGATTGGTCGCCAGCACCCGCTGCATTACCTGCATCATAAACGTGTGTTTTCAGATCAGCATAAAGCGGAAAATCAGAACCAACATTGTGCATGTTCAAAGCTTTGTAACCGTTTGCACCGTCACCAGCTGGCAGCGTGTCATTTTCAGACCCTGACCACCAGATACCAATGAAGTGATCCATTGGGAAACGGATGTTCGCAGCTTCCTGAATGGCAACTTGGTTCATAACACCCCAGCCCCACATCAAAACATAATCAGGCTTTTCACGGCGGATTTGCAGCCATTGTGATTTTTGTTCTTGGCCCGGATGATCCACAGCCAGAAGACTTAGTTTAAAGCCATGCTTTTTAGATAGCTCTTCCAATGTGCGGATAGGTTCTTTGCCGTAAGCAGAGTTGTGATAGACTAGCGCAATAGTCTTACCTTTAACATCACCACCTTCTTCTGCCAAAATGTGGTTAACCGCGATTGACGCACCATTCCAGTAGTTTGCAGGATAGTTAAAGATGTTGCGGAAAACTTTACCGTTTGCAGCAGACGTACGGCCATAACCCATAGAGTGTACAGGAATACCGTCAGCCGTAGCTTTCGGGATCAACTGGTATGTAATACCTGTTGAAAGCGGTTGGTACACAAGTGCGCCTTGGCCTTTGGTGCTTTCATAACATTCCACACCTTTTTCGGTGTTATAGCCAGTTTCACATGCAACAACCTTAGCAGGTACGCCACCGATGCCGCCATCACGTGCATTTACAAGTGCGAAGTAATCCGCATAGCCATCTGCAAACGGAATGCCGTTTGCCGCATATGGGCCAGTACGATAGTCCAGTGATGGGAACACAAGGTCCGCCAAAACCGGGCCTGCGGCTACTGTTGCCGCTACAGCTATTGCTGCCAGTTTAGTTAGTTTCATGTCAGTTTCCTCCCTTAGGTTGACATAGTTTGATGCGTCGTGTGCGACGCGGAGTATTTGGCCCTAATGTGGGAAGGGCCATAATCTTAGTTTTTCTTTTGCCAGACGCCAAAGCTGCGCTAACCCGTGTGGCTCTACGATCAAAAATATTATAATCAGACCACCGACGATAACAAATTGAAAATGTGATGCCAGATCAGTAGGCCAACCCATTTGGCCAACCATGATGTTCTTCAACAATACTGGCATTAGGATCATAAAGGCAGCACCCGCGAATGAACCAAATATAGATCCTAGCCCACCGATAATTACCATGAACAGGATCAGAAATGATTTTTCTATTCCAAAAGCTTCGCCCACTTCTGCGGCCCCAAGGTAGACTGCAAACAGTAATGCGCCTGCAATACCAATGTAAAAAGAGCTAACACCAAACGCCGTCAATTTAGCTTTCAGCGGGTCAACACCGATAATTTCGGCAGCAATATCCATGTCGCGGATTGCCATCCATTTACGGCCATTAGCACCACGCGTCATATTGCGTGCAGCCCACGCCATCACAAACACAAAGCCAAGGCAGAACAAGTAACTTGTGGCAGGGTTTGCATTGGCACCAGTTACCGCAAACCCGAACAAGCTGCGTTCGGGCGCACTGATTTGGCCAGAAGCAGAATAATTATAAAACCACGGCACTTTGTTAAACAACCAGACCAGAAAGAACTGTGCTGCAAGTGTCGCCACCGCCAAATAAAAGCCTTTGATCCGCAGGCTTGGCAGGCCAAAAAGTATGCCGACAAGGGCGGTAATACCGCCAGATAGCAGGATAACAAAAACGATATTTAGGTCTGGGAAAGCCGTCATCAATTTATAAGAAGCATAAGCCCCCACAGCCATAAAGCCACCCGACCCTAGGCTAACCTGCCCGCAATATCCGATCAGAATATTCAGACCCAGTGCTGCAATCGCATAGATCAGGAATGGCAGAACAACCGCATTCGTCCAATAGTCGTTTAGTACAAACGGAACTACCAGAACAGCGAATGCAATGGTCAGAAAATACCCATAGCGGTCAAACGCGATGGGAAAGGTTTGTTGGTCTTTGGCATAAGACGTTTTGTAATCGCCCGCTTCACGGTACAACATATCTAAACCCTCTCAATAATCTTCTCGCCGAACAGACCTTGCGGTCTGAAGACAAGAAATAATAAGGCCAGCATATAGGCGAACCAGTTTTCTGTAGCACCACCCAGATAGGGTACACCTATCAGGAATTCGAACATTTTTTCACCGACACCAATAATCAAACCACCGACAATCGCACCTGGGATAGAGGTAAATCCCCCCAGCATCAGCACGGGCAGTGCTTTAAGCGCGATCAATGACAGCGAAAACTGAACGCCCGATTTAGAGCCCCACATGATGCCTGCAACTAACGCTACAAAACCCGCGATAGACCAGACAATCACCCAGATTGCACGTAATGAGATACCTACGGATAGGGCCGCTTGGTGATCGTCAGCCACTGCACGCAGCGCACGACCAGTTTTGGTATATTGGCTAAACAACACAAGTGACACCACCAGAAGGCCCGCAAATACCGTGGCCCACATATCCAGATTATCCAAATAGAAACCGTAGAAATCAGGGCCGCCCAGAAATGCTGTATGTTCTTCCAACCAGACATTACCGCCCTGCGGCAGACCCACATCAAGTTTCTTGATGTCGGCACCCCACATCAAATCACCGAAACCTTCCATGAAGTAGGCCAGCCCGATGGTGGCCATAAACAGAATGATTGGTTCTTGATTGACCAGATGTTTCAGCACATATTTTTCTACCAAATAAGCGAATAAAATCATCACCAGCAATGTGAGTATAATCGCAAGAATTGCAGGCATATGCCAACCGAAATGGTGAATATTGGTACCAAAAACCGCATTAATCAAATGTGAAAATGGGATTTGACCGTTTTGAAAACCCACAAGCGTCAGAGCAGCAAATAGCGCCATCACCCCTTGGGCATAGTTGAAAATACCCGACGCTTTGAAAATCAAAACAAATCCCAAAGCCACAAGCGAATAAAGCACGCCGGCCATCATGCCGTTTAGGAATACTTCGATCCCGTAATAGAAATTAGCAGACATATGAGCCTCCGATAACAGATGTGTGCAACAAATCAGTCATGTGCCACCCCCAGATATGCGTCAATGACGTCTTGATTGTTGCGCACTTCGTCAGGCGTGCCATCACCGATTTTTTTACCGTAATCCATCACAACAACACGGTCGGCGATGTCCATCACCACGCCCATGTCGTGTTCGATCAGCGCGATCGTAGTGCCAAACTCGTCGTTCACATCCAGAATAAATCGCGACATGTCTTCTTTTTCTTCCACATTCATCCCCGCCATCGGTTCATCCAGCAACAATAGCTTTGGCTCAGCGGCCAACGCACGCCCCAATTCCACCCGCTTTTGAAAGCCATATGGCAAACGGCCAACAGGGGTTTTGCGGATCGCCTGAATTTCCAGAAAGTCGATGACTTTTTCCACAATCGCGCGGTTAGCAACCTCTTCTGTTTGCGCACCGCCCCACCAAGCCATCTGCGAAAAAAGGCCTGATTTCATATGGGTCAGACGACCTGTCATAATATTATCCAGCGTCGACATACCCTTGAACAAGGCGATATTTTGGAACGTCCGCGCAATACCCTGCTTGGCAATTTGGTGTGGCTTCATCGCAAGGCGTTTTTTGCCACGAAACCAAACCTCGCCCTCTTGCGGGTGATAAAACCCGTTAATCACATTCAACATAGACGACTTACCAGCACCATTAGGCCCGATAATCGCCCGCACTTCGCCTTCTCGTATATCAAACGAAATATCCTGGATTGCGGTCACCCCACCAAAGCGTAAAGTGATGTTTTTCATCTCCATCAAAGGTGCGCCAATAGTGCGCCCGTCAGCGGTTATATATGTGTCAACTGCGTTCATGCCGCCACCTTTTTACGGTCATAAGTCTGCGCATCCCTAATTTCCAATGTCGCTGTAATAGCACCCTTGCGACCGTCTTCATAAGTCACTTCGGTTTTGGTAAATATACTATCCGAACCATCATAAAGTGCGCCCAGAAGATCATCATATTTCTCGGCAATAATATTGCGACGCACTTTTTGTGTGCGGGTCAGCTCACCATCATCCGCATCCAGTTCTTTGTGAAGGATCAGGAAACGCGTGATTTGGCAGCCCGATAGCATTTCATCTTGCGCCACTGACGCATTCACCGCCTGCACATTGGATTGTATCATACTGTAAACTTCGGGATGTCCCGCAAGTTCTTGATAAGAGGAATAAGCAATATTGTTGCGTTCTGCCCAGTTGCCTACGGCTGTCAAATCAATATTGATAAACGCCACACAGGTATCTTTGCCGTTACCGAACACCACAGTTTCCAGAATATTTGCATAAAACTTCAACTTGTTTTCCACAAACTTAGGCGCAAACATGGAGCCGTCTTTCAACTTGCCCACATCCTTGGCACGATCAATAATCCGTAAATGCCCGCTGTCACTTTCGATAAAGCCCGCGTCACCCGTGGCAACCCAGCCTTCTTTATCTTTTGTTTCCTTGGTACTTTTGGGGTTCTTATAGTAATGATCAAACGCACCCGCAGAACGGTAAAAAACCTCACCATTGTCAGCAATACGCAACTCTACACCGGGCGACGGTGTGCCAACCGTATCGGCGCGCACTTCACCATCTTTTTGTTGGGTGATAAAAACGCTGGCTTCGGTTTGGCCATAAAGTTGTTTTAGATTGATACCAAGGGATCGGTAAAAATCAAATAGTTCGGGGCCGATCGCTTCACCCGCCGTGTAGCCCACACGCACACGGCTAAGACCCAATGTATTCTTCAAAGGGCCTGTTATCAGGATTGCACCAAGATTATACTTCAGCCGATCCATCAGCCCGACAGGTTTAACGTCCAGCAATTTCGGTCCAACAACTTTTGCGTGATCCATAAAAATTTTGAACAGCCAACGCTTGAACGGCCCCGCATCTTCCATGCGGATTTGCACAGAGGTCAACAAGCCTTCAAAATAACGCGGTGGGGCAAAGAAATAGGTCGGCCCAACTTCGTTTAAATCCTTTTGCATGGTTTCCTGACTTTCAGGGCACCCCACACAAAACCCGCTCCAATAGGCCTGACCGATAGAGAAGATAAAATCACCAACCCACGCCATCGGTAAATAGGCAAGTACACTGTCATCTGCGACAAGGCTGTCAAATTCACAGCTATTTTTTGCGGTTTCAATAATGTTGCGGTTCGACAAAACCACGCCCTTTGGCCGGCCTGTAGTGCCAGAGGTATACAGCATAACACAGGTTGTATCAGAGCCTTGTGCAGCCAGACGTTTATCCAACTCACCTTGCAATTCAGATTTTCGGTCACGCCCGATTTGTTGCAATTCGCGGTAACTAGAAAGGGCAGATTTATCGTATTTGCGCATCCCACTTGGATCCAAAAATATGATGCCTTCCAAAGTTTCCAAATCATCCATCACGTCGATCATCTTATCGACTTGTTCCTGATCTTCGGCCACAACAAAACGCGCAGAACAATGATCCAGAACATAGGCCATTTCTTCCGCAACCGCATCACGGTATAAAGGTACAGGAACGGCCCCTACAGATTGGGCTGCAACCATCGCCCAGTAAAAATACGGGCGGTTTCGGCCAACAATGGCAATATGATCACCAGGTTTCACCCCAAGGGTCAACAACCCCAAAGCCAAACTTTGAATTTCTTCAAAAGTCTGTCCCCAAGTCCAGCTTTGCCAGATACCATATTCTTTTTCACGATAGGCCGCTTTTTCAGCATAAGTCTTAGCGTTTCGTGCAAGAAGCCTTGGCACCGTATCCAATGCAGCAGCAGTCGTCGTATTAGTCATACATCCTCCCAACGTCATAAATGACGCGCCCAGACAAACCGAATCTAGGTTATTCCTCAAGCTTAACTTGCAATATAGGTTTTGCAGAATTATTTCTGAAATGTTACGAAATGTAACAAGTGCAGATTTTCTGGCTCTGGTCAAACCGCGACTATGAATGATAGCACTTACCCCATGACCAGAACCGTACATGAAATCGCCCAAATGACCCAGTCGGGTTTGAACCTGATTAAACAGGCTATTTCCATTTATGATGCAGATCTGAAACTTGCGGTATCCAACCAACGGTTTCAGGACATGTTCAGCCTTCCTGATGAATTGGTTGAAATTGGCAAACCATTTGCCGATTGCATCCGCTATCTGGCTTCAAAAGGGGACTACGGCTCGATTGAAGATCTTGATGCATACGTGGCCGAAAAAGTTAAGCAAGCCAAAGCGTTTCAGCCACATTACATTGAACGTGATCGGGCGAACGGCACCCGAATTTCTATTGAAGGCAGCCCTTTGCGCCAAGGCGGTTGGGTTACGGTTTACACCGACATCACCGACATCAAAAAACAGGAAGCCTTGCTACGTGACCGTTCAAAAGATCTATCACACCAACTGTTAACCCGTTCCGAAGAATTGTCCCAGACCAACCGTGAATTAACCGCATCCATCATTGCACTTGAACAGGCCCAGCGCGAACTGATTGCATCCGAATCGCGTCTTAACCTGACAAACTCGATGATCCCCGCACATATCGCACGGATCAATGTTGACGGGTGTTATACCTACACCAACCAAAAACTGGACAGCGTCATTCCCGGGCGACCCAAGAATATTCTGGGTAAGCATTACAAAGAAGCTTTGGGCGTTGAAGCTTATGAAGAAGTTTACCCTCATTTTTTGAACGCCCTGAAAGGGCAACCAAGTGCCTTTGAATTTGCGTTGAAGGATCGTGGCAAACAGGTGCGCGTGGCATTAACCCCCGATGAAGACAAAAATGGCCACGTAATCGGGGCCTATCTTTTGTCGATGGACATTACGGAAGAAGCAAACGCAAGACGCGCGCTAATGCACGCCCGCAGGCGCGAATTAGCAGCGCAGTTAACAAGCGGGCTAGCGCATGATTTTTCCAATTTACTGACGATTATTTTAGGCCAGCAAAACAAACTTGAAGCCATTGATGACTTGCAACCGCGCGTCAAAGAAATCGTCGCCACAACAAAAACCGCAGCACTGCGCGGCGGCGCCTTACTTGATGGCCTTTCCCAGCTTGACGCAAAACGTAGCCTGTCCCCTAGTTCTATTGATTTTACGAACCTTATCAATAATTTAAGCCGTCTTGGAAATGCTACATTACCTGAAGATATACACCTTGATATTGACAATCAGGTTGGCTCGGTTCGTGTCATTCTGGATCAAGGTTTCACGCAAGATGCCTTGCTGAATCTAATCCTGAACGCACGTGAAGCAATCAATGGCTCGGGCACAATCTCTATAACCGTACGGCATGTTGAAAACTGGCTGGAATTCATTGTCCGGGATACCGGAACTGGCTTTAGCAAGGACGCTATAAAAAATGTATTCACACCATTTTTTACGACTAAAAAAGGTGCTACTGGGCGCGGCCTTGGGTTAACCACGGTTTTTGACTTTGCCAAAATCAGCGGCGGCCGTGTGGATGTGAAAAACCACAAAGACGGCGGTGCCATTGTATCAATGCGCATCCCTTATGCCGAAGCAGTGCAGGTTGAGCCTGGCCTGGTTTTGCTGGTCGAAGACAATGCCAATATCCGCCAAACCATCCGTGATTACCTACGCGATATGGGCCACTCTGTTTTGGAAGCGGACAGCGCGGAAGAAGCCCTGAAGTTAAGCAATATTTCCGATCTGACACACATCATCACGGACTTGATGCTAAAGGGTGTGATGACAGGCTATGATCTGGCAAAACAATTACGTGACCAAGGTATAACATTACCGATAACCATCATCACGGGCCTACCCAAAGATGATCCGTTAAGACACACGGCATCTGAATCATTCCCAGTTCTGCACAAACCTTTCACTGATGCACAGCTTGCAACGGTTTTCCAAGAAAGCGCCGCCAAATGACAACTTCACCCCAACTGGTCACTATTTTAGACGACTCTCCCGAAATTCGGGAAATACTGTCAGTTGCATTACAAAATGCAGGTTTTCAAACAAAATGCTTTGCCCGCGCAACCGAATTCGAGCATGCAATTAAAACAATGTCGCCACATGTTTGCATCGTTGATCTTGGCTTGCCAGACAAAGACGGGTTATCCTTGGTCAACAAACTTGCTTTGGAAAGCGGTGCTGCGATTATCATCATTTCTGGGCGCTCAATGGTGCAAGACAAAGTGGTAGGGTTGGAGCTAGGAGCAGACGACTATATCACAAAACCTTTTGAAGCCGCTGAAGTGGTGGCCAGAATACGTGCATTATTGCGCCGCAGCAAAGTTGAAACCAATAAACCTGCAAACCAGATTATGAAATTTTCAGGCTGGGTTGCTGATTTTGATCAACATATCCTGACCTCACCCAAGGGTGATATCCAAAGCCTGTCTTTTGCAGAAGCGCAAGTGCTACATCTGTTTTTATCTGCCCCGAACCGCCTGATTTCACGCGATCATATGTTGGAAAAACTGGGTGGTACTGCAAGCGATAATTTTGAACGTGCGATGGATGTGCGGGTATCCCGCTTGCGTACTAAATTACAGGATGACCCGCAGAACCCGAAGATTATCAAAACAATTTATGGGGCCGGTTATATTTTCATCGGCGATATGGTTTAGGGGCGATCCCACGGTAGTAACTTACTCAGAAGGCCTGCCAGAAATGCCGTACTTAACCCTATATTTAGCAACCCCGTAACTGACGCCATTGCGCCATAAATCCGAAAATCCTCGCCTAGAAGAACATCACCATACCCAAGCGTTGTATAGGTGGTCAGCGAAAAATACACTGCGTCGCCAATATGCGGAATTGCTGTTGAAATAACAAAAGAAAACGCCAATATCCAAACCTGTATAGAATGCGAAATAATCACAAACCCAAATGCCTTGCCCAGCAAAACACTTAACCGCACCTTGGCAGAATATCGTGTTAACTTTGGGCCCAAAACTTTCATCAGCGATATTGACCATACAATAATCGTAATATGGACCACTGAACATATACCCAGAACGATACTGCCCCAAAATATCTGTATTGCTATTGTCATATCAGTATCATTTCCAGAAATGCGCGCAGAATACTAAACCGATGGCACCGGTGCATTCTTATTCACGCGAAACATATTTATTTTTTCACGGTCTTCCAGAGGCGACAAGCCAAATTCATCTTTATAATACTTTATGAATGGCGCAGGGGTAACATAACCCACACAAAGTGCAATTTCTGAAAGTTTATCACCAGAATAAAGCACCATCTGTCGCGCGGCATTCATTCTTTTACTGCGATAATAATGTAACGGGGTTTGCCCTGTTGCCTGCTTGAATTTTCGCTCAAGCTGGCGCGCCGACAGGCCAACAATTTTAGCAACATCCGTAACACTTATCGGTTCCTCAAAGCTATCCGAAAACAACTGTACCGCTTTTTGAACCGGCCCAGGCAACATATCATCAGTACTGCTTGACCCCACCGTCGGTATGCGTTGTTGTACCCCTGCCCCCCGCACAAGCGGGTGTTGGAACCAACACGCGACTTCGGTCATTATTTCTGAGGTTAATTCACGCTCTATCAAATTGAGCATCGCATCAAACCCAGCGGCGGCACCAGAGATTGTTAAGCGTGTACGATCCGTAAATATCACATCATCAACGGTATCAATATTTGGGAACTCCACCTCAAACGCCGCGCGATAACACCAATGCACACTGCTGGTATAGCCTTCCATTAAACCTGTTCGCGCAAGTGGAAAAACCCCACCACTAATGCCACCAATAAACATGCCATGTTGAACTAACTTGCGCAAAACTCCATTTGATGCTTTGGGGTTTTCGAAACTTGATTGAGGTGCACCCATCAAATACAGGTAATCCAACCCGCGCACATCTGCCAAGGCAATGTCTGGATCAAAGCCCACTTTCGCACTGGAAGTCACGCGCATATCTGTTTCACCAATAACTTCCCAGGTAAACGCAGTCTGGCCTAAAATTTCATTTGCAGCGCGCAGTGGCTCGATCATAGATGTTAAGCATGACATGGGGAAACCATGAAATATCAAAAACCCTAAGCGTTTCGGTTTTATATCTGCCACAACATCCCTTACTAAATATGCATATTTTCAGCATTCTTGGTAGACCTTAAATAACAAATAGATATGACGCCAACAAAATTTTAAATACTAAACCAGTAAACTAGTTTAGTATTTTCACAAACTTCCTATGTCGGATAAAAATCTATCGTTGTCGCAAACCATCAAGACGCGCCATGATGGTTTTTAGTACCGTCTTTCGGACAGGAGACATATGTATGCGCTTTTCAGGTTTTAAAGTTATCAAAGAGGCCCTAATGGGCCACAAAGGATGGGGGCCGCAATGGCGTAATCCTGAACCAAAACCGCATTACGATATCATCATCATCGGTGGCGGAGGTCATGGGCTTGCAACCGCATATTATCTGGCCAAAGAGTTTGGCCAAAAAAACATTGCAGTACTGGAAAAAGGCTGGATTGGTGGTGGCAATGTCGGGCGCAATACAACCATCATCCGTTCAAATTATCTGCTAGACGGCAATGAGCCATTTTATGAATTTTCCCTAAAACTGTGGGAAGGTCTTGAACAAGATTTCAACTATAACGCCATGGTCAGTCAACGCGGTATTTTAAACCTTGTGCATTCTGACGGCCAACGCGATGCGTTTATCAGGCGCGGCAATGGAATGATACTGAACGGGGCCGATGCAGAATATCTAACAGCTGAGCAAATACGGGCTGAATGCCCCTTTCTAAATTTCGACGATGCACGTTTCCCGATCAAAGGTGGGCTGGCCCAAAGACGTGGCGGTACTGTGCGCCACGATGCGGTTGCATGGGGGTATGCCCGTGGTGCGGATCAACACGGTGTTGATATCATTCAAAACTGCGAAGTAACAGGATTGCGCATCGAAAATGGTGTTTGCAAAGGTGTGGAAACTTCGCGCGGATTTATCGGTGCAAACAAAGTCGGGTCTTGCGTCGCAGGTTCTTCAAGCCGAATTATGGCGCATGCCAATATACGCCTACCGATTGAAAGCCATGTGTTGCAAGCGTTCGTATCCGAAGGACTGAAGCCTGTTATCCCCGGCGTCATCACCTTTGGCGCAGGCCATTTCTATGTCAGCCAATCTGATAAGGGCGGTCTGGTCTTTGGTGGCGACCTTGACGGCTATAACACCTATGCCCAACGCGGAAACTTACCCACGGTTGAAGACGTTTGCGAAAGCGGCATGGCCATTATGCCGATGATCGGGCGTGCACGTCTGTTGCGCATGTGGGGTGGCGTCATGGATATGTCTATGGATGGCTCACCCATCATCGACAAAACCCATATTGACGGGCTCTATTTTAACGGCGGTTGGTGTTACGGCGGTTTTAAGGCCACACCTGCTTCGGGTTGGTGTTATGCACACTTGCTTGCAAAAGACGAGCCACATGAAGTTGCCACCGCATACCGTTTGGATCGTTTCCAGCGCGGTCACTTAATCGACGAAAAAGGGATGGGCGCACAGCCCAATTTGCATTGATATGATTATTAACCATCCCATCCTTGGCCCGCGTGACGCCGCTGAATTCACTTATCTGGGTGACGCGTCGCTTTTAAACCGCCCCGACTGGCAGGCAAAAGATGCCGCTGAGCAATTCTATGAATATCTTTATTTGCGCGATAATGTGGCAGGCGTACACCGCGAACTTTGGTACCATGAACAAGGTGATCGCAGTTGGCTGCTTGTCACCCGAAATACATTGACCCACGAAATATCCAAAGTTGAACTTGCCAGTGATGTAGCCCGTGCAGGGGGGAACAGTAAATGACCCAACCGAACCGTTTACAGGGTGGCCTGATCGACCATTCCAAATCTCTGAATTTCACATTTGACGGCAAGTCCTACCAAGGTTGCGCAGGCGATACACTGGCCTCGGCCCTATTAGCCAACGACGTGCGCCTCATGGGGCGTTCCTTCAAATACCACCGCCCGCGCGGTCCACTTACCGCAGGGTCAGAAGAACCAAACGCCATTGTCGAGCTGCGCACAGGGCCGCGACTTGAACCCAATACACGCGCCACCACGGCCGAGCTATTTGATGGGCTTGTCGCCAAAAGCCAAAACCGTTGGCCCTCTTTGCAATTCGATGCAATGGCAATCAATGATCGCTTTTCCAACTTCCTGACCGCAGGATTTTACTACAAAACCTTCATGTGGCCCGCCGCATTTTGGGAAAAGGTCTATGAGCCGATCATCCGCAAGGCCGCAGGTCTTGGATCACTTTCAATGCAGGACGACCCCGATGCTTACGACAAAGGCTTCTTGCATTGTGACCTCTTAGTCATCGGTGCTGGCCCCGCAGGCCTTGCCGCTGCCCTAACCGCAGGTCGTGCTGGTGCAAACGTCATTCTAGCCGATGAAGATTACACCATAGGCGGGCGCCTAAATTCCGAAACTTTCACGCTGGATGATGCCCCCGCAGCTGACTGGATTGCCACAACACTGGCTGAATTGAACAGCCTTTCAAACGTGCGCGTCATGCCTCGCACAACAGTTATTGGTGCATTCGATCACGGCATATACGGCGCGGTTGAACGGGTATCAGACCACCTTGCAACCCCTGCCCCAGATAAGCCGCGACAAATCATGTGGCGTATCTATACCAAGCGCAGCATACTTTGCGCGGGCGCCATTGAACGCCCCATCGCGTTTGAAAACAACGACCGTCCCGGCATCATGCTAGCAGGTGCCATTCGTTCCTATGCCAACCGCTGGGCCGCGACACCCGCACAAAACATTGCGATTTTCACTAACAATGATGACGGCCACCACACTGCGTCCGATCTGCTTGCCAAAGGCGTGAATGTCTCTGCAATTATTGATACCCGCGCAGATGCACCAAACTCTTCTGAAGTTGAGGTTCTCGCAGGTGCGCAGGTCACAGATACACTGGGCCGCTTGGGCGTAAAGCAACTAACCGTTCAACTGGCAGATGGATCAAAACGCCACGTACAATGCGAAGCTTTGGGCGTATCGGGTGGCTGGAACCCCAACGTTCACATCAGCAGCCACCAACGTGGCCGCCCTGAATGGCGCGCCGACATTGCCGCCTTCGTTCCCGATAAAAACGGCCCACCAGGCCTAAGTTCTGCCGGTGCTGCATCTGGCATATTCTCAACCGCAGGCGCATTGGAAAGCGGCGCTAAATCTGCTGTCGCTGCGTTAAAAGACCTAGGCATCAACGCCAAAGTAGCCAAACTGCCACGCGCCGAAGATGCCCCTGTAAATCTGCAACCTTTCTGGCACGTCAAAAGCGGTAAAGGCCGCGCATGGTTGGATCAACAAAATGATGTCACCGTGAAAGATGTCAAGCTTGCGCATCAGGAAAACTTCCGTTCTGTTGAACACCTGAAACGCTATACCACACTTGGCATGGCTACCGATCAGGGCAAAACCTCTAACATGGGTGGCTTGGCTATCATGGCCGAATTGGCTGGCAAATCTATCCCAGAGGTTGGCACCACTATTTTCCGCCCACCTTATACCCCCGTTTCAATGGGTGCTCTTGGCGGTCGTGCCGTTGGCAAACACTTCCATCCTACGCGCGAAACCCCAAGTCATAATTGGGCGGTAGAACAAGGTGCAATCTTTGTTGAGGTCGGCAACTGGCTACGCGCACAGTGGTATCCGCAAAAGGGCGAAACCCACTGGCGGCAATCGGTTGATCGAGAGGTTATAGCCACCCGCAAATCCGTTGGAATTTGCGATGTGACCACATTGGGTAAAATTGATGTACAAGGCACCGATGCCGCAACCTTCCTGAATAAAATCTACTGCAACGGTTTCGCCAAACTCGCCGTCGGCAAAACCCGTTACGGGTTGATGCTACGCGAAGACGGTATTGTGATGGATGACGGCACCGCCGCCCGCCTAGCAGAGGATAATTTCGTTGTCACCACCACCACCGCCAATGCGGTAGGTGTTTACCGACACATGGAATTTTGCCGCCAATGTCTGTGGCCTGATCTGGATGTGCAACTGATTTCCACAACCGAGGCATGGGCGCAATATGCGGTCGCAGGGCCGAACGCCCGCAAGCTATTACAAAAAATCGTTGACCCTGAATTTGACATCACGAATGAGGGTTTTCCGTTTATGGGATGTGGCAACATCACCATATGCGGCGGGTTGCCCGCAAGGCTGTTCCGCATCTCGTTTTCGGGCGAACTAGCGTTTGAAATCGCCGTTCCCACGCGCTACGGCGATGCGTTAATGCGCAAGCTAATGGACGCAGGCAAAGAATTTGATGCCACCCCTTATGGCACCGAAGCTTTGGGTGTTATGCGCATTGAGAAAGGCCACGCCACAGGCAACGAATTGAACGGCACAACCACCGCATTAAACCTAGGCATGGGCCGTATGATTTCGAAGAAAAAAGACAGTATCGGATCGCTGCTGTCGGAACGCGCGGGATTGAATGAGGACGATGCCTTGATGCAAGTGGGCTTAAGGCCCGTTGACCCGTCAGAGCCCGTGGTCGCTGGTTCACATTTAATAGCCAAAACAGGGCCAGTGAATGCGAAAACAGATCAAGGGTACATCACCTCTGCCGCCTATTCCCCGATCCTGGAAACATCCATCGGATTAGGGTATCTAAAGGATGGTGGCAACCGCAAGGGCGAGATTATCCGCGCAGTTAACCCATTGCAAAATCAAGAAGTTTTACTGGAAGTGGTCAGTATGCACTTCTTTGATCCAGAAGGGGAGCGGTTACGTGCATAGTCTTATAGCCACCACCGCATTAGGCGGCTCAGAAGCGCAAGTTGATACCATTGCGGGCCTAACAATTACCGAATGCCCCGACTGGGCCATAGCCTCTGTTGCCGCGCGACATAACTGCGAAAAACCGCTGGCTGCCGCTTTCAAAAAAGCCATGGGGTTTGGCCTGCCGAAACCGATGCAAAGCACTGGAAAGGGTGACATAACCGCGTTTTGGACAGGCCCCGACCAATACTTTATTGAGGCCCCGATTGCAGATAATGAACTGCTTGCAGACACACTTGCAACAGCGCTTAAACAAACCGCTTCGATAACTGACCAAACAGGCGGCTGGGTACGGTTTGATGTGGCGGGCTCTGGCTGTTCCAACGTGTTTGAACGGCTTTGCATTCTGGACACACGCACGATGGATGATGGGGCGGTTTCACGCACATCATTAGAACATTCAGGCTGCTTTATCCTGTGCCGCAAATCCGATCACTTCAGCGTCTACGGGCCACGCTCAACGGCTGGGTCTATTCACCACGCGCTGGTGACAGCGGCGAAATCTGCGTTGGGGTGATATTGTTAAAAACTAGGGCTTTTATATTCTCAGGTATAAATAAACAATTACAATATGTTAGAGATATTTCCCAATCGAGACATTAGCCTAATCACATGTAAAGCCTTACTTCGGCCCCAACCGCAAAGCTTTTAAAACCTTCCGTCTTTTTTGCTAGCTAGTATCCACAATTTTTATATTTCTGCACAATGCACGAACGTGCCATTTCTTGGGCTTTCGAAATGTCAGCTTGCGATATTCCATTAGCCAAAAATTCCATGGCTTTAGCCCCATCACTATTACCGTTAGTATCGGCAAGATTAAACCACATGTAAGATATTATATAATCCTGTGGAACGCCTTCACCGTCCCCGTATTTCATACCTAGTCCAGATTGGGCATTGGCATCACCCTGTCCAGCCGATAACCTGTACCACTTCACCGCCTCTTTAAAATCCTGAGGAACGCCTCGACCGAAATCGTATATCGCACCCAAACTATACTGGGCTGCGGCATTACCCTGCTCGGCCGCTAGTCTGTACCATTTCGCGGCTTCATTAATATTATATGGAACGCCTTGCGTATATTCGTACATGTAACCCATATTAAGCTGGGCATTGGCATTACCTTGTTGCGCTGCGCGTCTGAACTTAAACTGTGCTTCTCTGTATTCCTGTGGCACACCTAGGCCACTATCAGATACGTAACCCAGAATTAACTGGGCACTGACATTATCCTGTTCAGCCGATAATTCATACCACTTCAACGCTTCTTTATCATCTAGCGGCACGCCTAGGCCAAGATCATATAGCACACCCAAATTAAACTGCGCGCTGTCATTGCCCTGCTCGGCTGATAATCTAAACCATTTTGCGGCTTCCTTATAATTTCGTGGAAGCGCACGACCTAAATTATACATACGGCCCATGTTCTTTTGGGCATCGGCATCACCTTGTTCAGCCGCTAATCTATACCACTTCACCGCTTCTTTATCATCCTGAGGCACGCCTCGGCCCTTGGCATATTGCGCACCCAGATTATTTTGGGCACTCACATCACCCTGTTCAGCCGCTAATTTATACCACTTCACAGCTTCCTTATAATCCTGCGGAACACTAAAACCCTGCCGATAAAACAAACCTACATAAAACTGGGCACTGGCATTACCTTGTTCGGCCGATAATCTAAACCATTTCAACGCTTCTTTGTAATCCACATGATACCCAAGACCCTGCCCATACATCTCACCCAGTATTACTTGGGCAGCGGCATTACCCTGCACAGCCAAAGGCTCTAGTTCCTTTTGTGCAATCGCATAATTATGAGCTATATAAGCAGCATTACCCTTGTCAAAATCTTGCGCACCCAAAGGATTGATGCCCATAAATATCAGTGTGGTTACAAAAGCTAAAACAATTTTCTTCACAATAAATTCCCCCAAATTCATCGCAATTTAGCTATGGAATTTCCATCAAGTCAATACAGCGTACACTGGTGCCGTTGAACCTTTGACGCAACTCTCGCAAAAGTTTCAACAATCTTTGGTTTTTTTAGTAAATCAAGCAATTACAGCGACTTAACTATGTGCCCCAACTAGGACATTTAAATATCAGCAGCCAAACTACCTATAAAACCCTACTTCGGCTCCATCCGAACAGCACCTAATGAAGCATTGCTAACCAGAGATGCGTAGGCTCGCAAAGCTTTTGAAACCTTACGTTTACGCAGCTCTTTAGGCTTCCAAGCCTTATCGCCTTTGGCCTCCATCGCCGCACGGCGATCAGTCAGAACCTCATCCGATAATGCCACACCGATTTTACGGTTCGGGATGTCAATCTCGATGATGTCGCCCTCTTCGATCAGCCCGATATTGCCACCCTCTGCCGCTTCGGGTGATACATGCCCGATAGACAGGCCAGACGTACCACCAGAAAACCGCCCGTCCGTAATCAAGGCACAAACCTTACCCAGACGCATGGATTTCAGATAAGATGTCGGATACAACATTTCTTGCATACCGGGGCCACCGCGTGGGCCTTCGTAGCGAATGATAACCACGTCCCCCGCTGTGATCTCTTTGTTCAAAATCCGGTTGACCGCTTCATCCTGACTTTCGCAAACAATCGCAGGGCCGCTGAATTTCAAGATGCTGTCGTCAACACCTGCTGTTTTCACAACGCAGCCTTCTTGGGCGATGTTGCCAAACAGAACCGCCAAACCGCCATCTTGAGAAAACGCGTTATCAACGGAACGGATAATTCCACCCGCACGATCCAAATCCAGTTCCTTGTAACGACGCGACTGGCTGAAAGCTTCAACTGTTCGAACGCCACCAGGGGCGGCCAAGAACAGCTCATGCACGTCTTTATCATTGGTCACACGAATATCCCATTTCTGGATCGCTTCCGCCATAGTTGGTGAGTGAATGGTAGCAACGTCACTGTTAATCAGGCCCGCACGTTCCAATTCACCTAACAGCGCAAATATCCCGCCCGCGCGGTGGATATCTTCCATGTGTACGTTCAATATCGCAGGGGCTACTTTGCACAGGCAAGGCGTGATGCGGCTTAGGCGGTCAATATCGTCGACAGTGAAATCTACCTCACCTTCTTGCGCGATTGCCAACAAGTGCAAAATTGTGTTCGTGGAGCCACCCATGGTGATGTCCAACGTCATAGCATTTTCAAAAGCAGCTTTGGTGGCGATGCCACGCGCAGAAACAGACGTATCACCATCCTCATAATACTCTTTGGTCAGTTTGACGATCAAACGACCTGCTTCTTCAAACAAGCCTTTACGGTCGGCATGGGTCGCCAATGTTGAGCCGTTACCGGGCAAAGCCAACCCCAAAGCTTCTGCCAGACAATTCATTGAATTGGCGGTGAACATACCAGAACATGACCCACATGTTGGGCAAGCGTTTTCTTCAAAGGTTTTCACTTCGGCGTCAGTACGGTCAGGGTTGGCCGCTTCTATCATCGCATCAATTAGATCAACCGCGCGTAATTCGCCATCAATATCCACCTTGCCGGCTTCCATCGGCCCGCCAGACACAAAGACCACGGGAATATCAAGGCGCAAAGCTGCCATCATCATACCAGGCGTGATTTTATCGCAGTTGGAAATACAGACCATCGCATCTGCACAATGCGCGTTAACCATATATTCCACGCTGTCAGCAATCACTTCGCGCGAAGGCAGCGAATAAAGCATGCCGTCATGACCCATCGCAATACCGTCATCCACTGCAATGGTATTGAATTCTTTGGCAACACCACCTGCCGCTTCAATTTCACGCGCAACAAGTTGCCCGATGTCTTTCAAATGAACGTGACCCGGAACAAACTGCGTGAAAGAGTTGACCACCGCGATAATCGGTTTGCCAAAATCCCCGTCTGTCATGCCAGTTGCGCGCCAAAGCCCGCGTGCGCCTGCCATGTTGCGGCCGTGTGTGGATGTACGTGAACGATATGGGATCATGGGTTAACTCCGAAAGATTGCTTGGGTAGGTTTTGCATGACCTAGAACAAAATTTCCAGAGGATTCGGTTAAGTAATTTTACGCGCCTGTTATTTTATCCCAAATACGCCCGAAAAATCCGCGTGTACTTGTGCTGGCATCATCGTATGCGTCTTCGATATCTTCTAAAACAGGATCAATACTGCGGCGTTTGAAACGTTGCAGCAAGCGGAATATACCCAGACCTATAAAACCGAATACGATGAAGAAAATAATATTGAACCACGGGATTAAAGGTGTATCTGGCCCATCAACAACTTTGAGAGATGTCGCGTTGGGGAAGATCGTCCAATAGACAAAACGCCACCCATAGTGGCGCACGGCTACCCAAACTGGTTGCTCTTTGGTGGAAACCAGTTCTTTGGCTTGGGCGTTAATGTCAGCACTGTCGAATTTAAAATAAAACGGCCAGTCAAAACTGGTGTCCTCATTACGGTAAACCATAACACTGCCATCTGGCATGACTGTATCAATAAAACGCACATCACGCGAAGGTAAGGCTGTGGTTCCTGCATCAGGGCTAGCCCAAAAGATGCTGTTAGTGCCAAAATCCTGACGTTTTTCATAGGCGTCAATGATACGCACAATATCACGTTGAGGTAGAACATAGTGAAACAACCCAACTATTGAGATCAGCAACACAGTTGTCACAATCCATTTAACCCAGCGCATTTTTCATCCTTTTATCTGTCATCCTTCTATATGGTGTATTCAGAGAGGATTACCATCCAAAGTTTATCAAATTCTAGCCGGTTGTTTATTTCTCGTTAACTTTCCGTCCTTAAGCTTGGATTATGGTTAATAAAATTACACACGCACCCGAACGCGCCCCTGCACATAATGGTTTTTCCATCGTACACGGCATTACTAACCCTGTTAATCTACCCTCAAGTCGCGGCCATGAACACCATGATTTGTTTATCGATGATCGTTCTCGAATTTTAATTACAAAGGTTGCACCCAACCAATCTGTTACTCAATGTTGTCATATTCATGCCAGTAAAAGAATTACCATTCTTGATGGGTATGCCGAAGTGGAAATGCCCACTATTTGTATAAAACTGTTTGAAGGACACTCGTTGAACATTCCAAATGGTACAGCGCATGAGATTATCAATCTCGGGAAAATCCCTTTAAGGTATGTGGAAATTCGCACTGGCCCTTATGTTATGGATGACGATCAAGTGGCCTAAATAAAAAAACACCTGATTAATGTTGCACCTGCGAAGAGAATGTGTCACGCATTCAGCAAATATACATATATTAACGCAAAAGGTGCTAAAATGCTTGATGATACAAACCTAAATTCTCGTTTGAATGACCCCAGCCTGTTGTGCTCAAAAGCCTATGTTGCAGGTGAATGGGTAGATGCAAAAGACGGTGCAACTTTTGAAGTGAAAAACCCCGCGCGTGGGGATGTTCTGGCAACCTTGCCTGATCTTTCCGTAGAAGATGCAAAACGCGCTATTGATGCGGCTGAAAAAGCCCAGAAACCATGGGCCGCTTGGACAGGCAAAGAACGTGGCGCTGTTATCCGCAAAATGCACGAGCTTATGGTCGCAAACGTTGATGATTTAGGTGCTATTCTTACCGCTGAAATGGGCAAACCCTTGGCCGAGGCCAAAGGCGAGATCATGTATGCTGCCAGTTTTCTGGAATGGTTCGCAGAAGAAGCCAAGCGTGTTTACGGTGAAACTATTCCTGGTCACATGCGCAACAAGCGCATCACGGTTTTAAAACAACCCGTTGGTGTGGTCGCCTGTATTACGCCGTGGAATTTCCCGTCAGCGATGATTACCCGCAAATTAGGCCCTGCATTGGCCACAGGCTGTACATTCGTTGCGCGTCCTGCATCAGAAACCCCCCTATCGGCACTGGCATTGGCTGTACTTGCAGAACGTGCTGGCGTGCCAAAAGGTGTGTTCAGTGTTTTATCATCTGCACGTGCACGCGCTATCGGTGAAGAGTTTTGCTACAATCCGCATGTGCGTAAGTTGACCTTTACCGGCTCTACACCTGTGGGCCGTATTTTGATGAAACAATGCTCTGATAAAATCATGAAGCTTTCACTGGAATTGGGTGGCAACGCACCGTTCATCGTGTTTGATGATGCTGATCTTGATGATGCGGTGCGTGGTGCGATGATTTCAAAGTATCGCAACAACGGACAAACATGCGTCTGTGCAAACCGTATTTACGTGCAAGAAGGCGTGTATGATGAGTTTTCTAAGCGTCTAGCGGAAGCAGTATCCAAAATGCAAGTTGGCGACGGCTTGACTGATGGTACAACCGCGGGCCCGATGATTGACATGAAAGCAATTGAAAAAGTTGAAGAGCATATCAATGATGCTGTCTCTAAAGGTGCAAAAATCATGGCTGGTGGTAAACGCCATGCTTTGGGTGGCTCGTTCTTTGAGCCGACAATTCTGACAGATGTGACGTCTGACATGATCCTGACCCAAGACGAAACATTCGGGCCTGTTGCACCCTTGTTCAAATTCAAAACCGAAGAAGAGGTTGTTGCGGCTGCAAATGATACAATTTACGGGCTGGCATCCTATTTCTATTCCAACGATCTAAACCGCATTACCCGCGTACAAGAAGGTTTGGAATATGGCATGGTTGGCGTAAACACAGGGCTGATTTCAACCGAAGTTGCCCCCTTTGGCGGCGTAAAACAATCGGGCTTAGGTCGCGAAGGATCACACTACGGTATGGATGACTTCATGGAATTGAAATACATCTGTACGACTGTTAAAGTCTAAAAAGACTTGCAGAAACCCAGATGTCCCAGTTGGGACACATAGTTAACCTATTGAATTATAATATATTTCTCGAAAAAATAGGCTGTCCTTATTGGGGGCAGTCTTTTTTTATTTTCATCCCAAGAATTGACAAGCGGCACACGTCTAATAGCGTATGAAGATGGAAACCAGTGATGAAATTTTGGTGGATCGCGCCCAAGCGGGTGACGGTGATGCGTTTGGGCAGTTGCTGGAACGGCATTATGATATGATCCTGCGCTTGGGGTATCGGATGCTGGGCACACAATCATTGGCCGAAGAATTGGCGCAAGATTTGTGCTGTGCATTACCCACCAAGCTGGGTTCGTTTCGGGGCGACGCCAAATTTACCACTTGGCTTTACCGTGTAACTATGAATGCGGCAAAAGATTATTTGCGCAAACAGCGAACCCACGAAAATGCGCAAAAAGGCTGGGGCGATATGTTTGAATTACAACAACATGATGCAAGCGAGAAAGCCAATGATCGCGCATGGTTGGCGCAAGCAATGACAGTTTTACCACCCGATATACGCGAAACTTTGGTATTAATTTTAACTGAAGACATGAAACAGGCGGAAGCAGCCGAAGTTTTAGGCGTGCCTGAAGGCACAATATCCTGGCGCATCAGTGAAGCCAAAAAACATCTGCGCGCATTGGCGCAATCAGAGGAGGCATATCCATGAGTGACGAATTTGACAGATTGGAAACAGCACTTAAGGCGACAAAACCCAGTGCAAACCCAGATCGAAAAGCAGAAATATTGGCCATGGCGCGAAAAAATTTCGATGCAAGCCAAGAAACTGCGGCTGCGCCGCGTCCTACCCATAAGTCAGCACAAAACGTGCCTGACATTTGGACAGGAGTTAAAGACATGTTTAGATCAATTAATTTACGCCCCGCACTTTATGCCACAAGCGCACTTTGCGTCGGCGGCTTGGCTATTATCATTACACAACCATTTACAGTTGGGCCGATGGGGCTAACTGACAGTTTTAATGAAGCAGAGACAGCTTCTTTGGAAAAGCGCCAAGTATCTGAAAAGTTAAAATCCAAAGCGGATGAGGGTGCATGGAACTCCACTGCGGGGGCTACCGTTGAAGCTAAGGTTAAACCTAAAAAGGAACGGATTTCGACCCTAAGTGATAGTCTTTCACAAGATGCCAGCCGCCCCACTGTTAGCGCACCTGCACCAAGCACTATCGTGGCAGGTAAAGTGAGACGCGTAATTTCAGCCGAAGAGATTGTACAACCCCTACCACAACAATCAAACGAAAGTTTTTCGAATGAGGCGCCCAACCCATTGAAGATTGTCACGCAAGACCCAGTTTCAACGTTTTCCATAGATGTGGATACTGCCTCATATGCTTATATCCGCGGTTCTATTGAGGGTGGGATGCTGCCCCCCAGCGAAGCGGTTCGTATTGAGGAAATGATTAACTATTTCCCATATGATTATCTGGCCCCTGATATTTCAGAGGCACCTTTTTCAACAAGTGTATCGGTCTTTCAAACACCGTGGGACACGGATACCAAGATACTGCACATAGGCATTCAAGGCGCCAAACCTGCTATTGATGATCGTCCACCTTTGAATTTAGTTTTTCTGATTGATACGTCTGGATCAATGCAAGCACAAAGCAAACTGCCACTGTTAAAGCAATCATTCAGTTTGATGCTAAATTCGCTGCGCCCTACCGATAAAGTGGCGATTGTCACCTATGCGGGTAGTGCGGGCACTGTGTTGGAACCTACCAGTGCCGATCAAAAAGGTAAAATTCTGGAAAGTCTGAACCGCCTTTCTGCGGGCGGCTCTACTGCTGGGCAAGCTGGGTTGCAACAGGCCTATTCGTTGGCCGAAAAAATGCAATCAGATGGTAGCATCGGGCGGGTGTTACTGGCCACAGATGGTGATTTTAATGTCGGTATTTCTGACCCTGAAGCGTTGAAAAAATATGTAGAAGACAAACGTGAAACAGGTGTTTATCTATCCGTATTTGGTTTTGGGCGTGGAAATTATCGTGACGATATGATGCAAACTTTAGCCCAGAACGGCAATGGAACAGCGTCTTATATTGATACATTGGCCGAGGCGCAAAAAGTGCTGGTAGATCAGTTATCTGGTGCAATCTTCCCGATTGCGAATGATGTTAAAATACAAGTGGAATTCAATCCTGCCAAAGTCGCGGAATACAGGTTGATCGGTTATGAGACCCGCATTTTAAGCCGTGAGGATTTCAATAATGACACGGTTGATGCAGGCGAAATAGGCGCAGGTCATAGTGTAACCGCGTTATATGAGATTACCCCTGTAGGCTCCCCTGCGATCAAAAATGATGAATTACGTTATAAGACGGCTGAACAGGCTTCGAATGGTGCGGATGAGTATGGGTTTTTAAAGTTGCGGTATAAAAACCCCGGCGAAAGTAAAAGCAAACTTATCACAACGCCAATATCGCATGGCACCCAAGAAGCGAATGAAACAGCACAGTTTGCTGCCGCTATTGCGGGCTTTGGGCAGTTGCTAACACACGAAAAATACCTGAACGGTTGGACATGGGATAAAAATATCGCCCTTGCATTAAGCGGTAAAGGTGACGACCCGTTTGGCTACCGCGCAGAGGCTATTCAGTTGATGCGTTTGGCAAAATCGATGAATTAATCAGCATATACGACCCCACACCGCTGGCTTACTCAAGTGGTGTGGGTTTTTTTGCTTAATCTGAATACAAAGGCAACGTCAACTCAAACGTAGTTCCAACATTGACTTCGCTGGTATAATTCAACGTACCGCTATGTTTCTCTGTGATCATTTTTGAAATAAACAGCCCCAAACCACTGCCACCAATACTGCGCTGGTTAGAAGCGTCTACCTGAGAAAATTTCCCAAAAACTTTCTTTCGTGCAGTTTCAGGTATGCCAACACCGTGGTCTGTTACAAGCACCCGCGCGTTTGATTTATCAATAACCAGTTCCACCTCAACGTTACTTTCTGGTTTGGAAAATTTCGCGGCATTTGAAAGAAGGTTCAACATCACCTGAAAAAGACGGCTGCGATCACCCTTTACGAAGCTTTGCTGATCGATACCCGATAACTTATACGTAACACCGTGAAGGTCACCATAGCTTTGGCTAGCTTCTAATGTTTCGGCAAGTAAACTGGCAAGATCCTGTTTGCCCATATCATAGCGCATCGTTCCGTCATCTAACATGCCAATGTCCAATAGGTCATTAATCAATATGGAAAGTCGCGCGCAATTTTTAACAGATATTTCAACCAAGCTTTTTGATTTGGTAGGCAACGCCCCTAAGCATTCACTATTCAACAACTCAAGCGATCCCTTAATAGAGGTCAGTGGGGTGCGTAGCTCATGGCTAACAATAGAGACAAACTGTGATTTCATTACGTTTGCTTCATTGGCAAGTTTCAGTAATTCTGCGCGTTCTTGTGAAATTTCTTCGGCATTCACAAGGGCTTGTTGCAAGCTATATGTTTTTTCCTTCAGCTCATCGACCATCTTGTTAAATGCCTTCGCCATAAGCTTAATTTCGATCGGCGTTATGACAGGAAGTTTGTCAACTGGTGTATCAAAATCACCCAAAGAGACGGCCTCGGCTGAACCCACAATCGCTGAAAATGGCCGCGACAGCAAAGTTGAGAACCACCAACTTAACAACCCGACAAATAAAATACCTATAAGGGCGATAATCGCAGCCACAGACTCAACATCTTTGGCGCGGTCAGCAAGCTCGCTAATCGGTTGTGGAACCATAACGCCCCACCCTGTTTCGGGAACAAATGTATAGCCCGCTATCATATCAGCCTGCATTGGCGGCGAATAGAACTGCATAACGCCTGTGTTTTGCGTGATCATCGCCTGTACAACTGAAAGCTTTGACGCATCTTTTGAAATGGCTTGCCATTTGGCGTTAGGATGCGCAATTACACGACCATCATGATCCACAACCATTGAATGGCCGCGCTCGCCAAAAGCAATCGATTTTTGCAATTTTACAATATAGGTAGGGCTCCATGGTGCGAAAGCCAGATCGCCAGATGGTAGGATTTGCGCAACGAACAAATGTGGGCTTCCTATGTGGTTACGAATACCAGTCACTGCAATTTCACCGTTTGCCGCTATCGCAGTCTGACGTATATAATCAAGGACTTCCTTGTTTGGCATATCCCGTTTATGGCTATTGTCGCCTTCGATCCTAGAAACGGTTTCATTATTTCCATTCAAAATACTGATGTAACATAAATTAAAATTTGCCAGCGCAACTTGTAAATTATGTGAGCTATGCAAGTGATTTACATCATTGCCATCATTTACAGCCAAAGTAAAAAACGATTTCATATCAGTGATATAACGTGAAAGTGCCGCAGAAAGATTTTTAGCAATAATCAGGTGGTTCTCATCAACATATGCAATCTCTTTGTTGTATGAAGATTGTTCAACCCATTTGTAGAACCCTATAATGGGGCCAATAGACAAAATAAGCATCATCACAAAAGTCAGGTATTGCAGTTTGACTGTAACAATTAGTTTTTTAAGGTAAGTGGCCGATACAAAATGATATATTCGCCTGAAAACGTTAGTTCTCTGGTGCGCAGTTTGATCTTTCTTACGTCCATATGCCTGCATAAAATATGACAAAAAATGTGCCTTTAACGTTAATAACTAATAATTTCTACAAGATAAATGTGCAGATAATATGGCGATAAAGGGACAGGTTTAAGTAATAAAGATCAGGTTCCAAAGCCTTGTTTTACACCTAAAACAAAGCCACCCCGAACATATGTAAGGGATGGCTTTTGCACCAAATACAGGCTGGGAGGGTGCGTGTATCTGGCAACGTAAACCGCAGCTTTTGGGGAGAAAGAAAGCGGTTTATTTTATTGGTAAAATTAAGCTTCTTGTGAGATTTTCTTCGTCTTCGCCACAGGTTTAGCTTCAATCGTACCTACCGATGCAATTTCAATCGTGCGTGGTTTCAACGCTTCAGGCACTTCGCGGACCAGATCAATGTGTAGTAAACCGTCTTTGGTTTCTGCCCCGACAGGGCGTACATGATCGGCCATCTGGAAGCGTTTTTCAAAGGCCCTAGAGGCTATGCCACGGTGCAAATACTGAAGTGTTTCTTGATCGGGGTTCTCTGCTTTTTTGGCAGAAATCACCAGCTGACCATCGCGCATTTCAACCGACAGTTCATCTTCGCTAAAGCCCGCAACAGCCACAGAAATACGGTAGCTGTCTTCACCTGACTTTTCGATATTATATGGGGGGTATGTGTTTGTGCCCACATCCGTGCTTAATGCACGATCCAGTATTGTGGCCAGACGGTCAAAACCTACTGTGGAACGGTAAAGGGGTGCAAAATCATAATTGCGCATAATCGTCATCCTCCTATAGAAGCGATACGTTTTTCATTTCAGCCTTCCAAAACGGACAGGCCATTTAAGTTGCGAACCCCATCCGGGCATCCGCTTTAAACAATATGGGGGTTATTTTGTGAAGGTCAAGGGCGCAGCGTTTTTGCAACAATCTGTTTTGTACCAAGCTGTTCGTTAATGGATTTGCGGCTGGGTTTTTTACCTTGAAAAACACCCCTGCTTGCACGTAATTGTGCCCGTAACTCTGCCAGTGCCACCCCTAATGAGGCCCCAAGAGCTACTTTTTGCCCTTTTACAACAGCTTTTGCAGAAACCACCGAAGCGATTTTTACATGCCCCTGATGAACCACAAAAACCGGTGCGCCTGATGCACCATAATCTACATTGCAGCTTAAAACCAATGCATTGGGGTTGGTTCCTAGCACCTTACAAGGTTCTTCTATCGAAGGGGCCTCGGCCCGATCTTCGGCATAGGATACGACTTTTACGGCATCCCCTGTTTTTAAGTTTTCATAAACTGGAAACGCCTTTACTGCATTGGTTGTGATCGGATGCACCAGTTCTATCAGGGCAATATCATCATTGATTTTATTCAATTTCAAGTCGCGCCCAGATGTGTAATTTTTATTTACAGCGACCCTGCGCACACGGCGTTGCGCCACCGCGCGACCACTGCGCAACCCTGCCAGAAACTCTATTTCATCGGGGCGTAGCAACGTGCCGTTTTGCGGGTGATACATACAATGTGCCGCTGTAAGTACGATATTGGGTGCGATTAATGCGCCTGTGCAAAACCCTGCACCCTTCATGTTAATACGCCCGACACCGCCCCATTCTTTGGCTTGATCTGCAGTTAAAAGTTTACGCAATGGGGTTTGTTGTGCCATTGTGGGCGCCGCTAGACCCAATGTTAGTATTAAGAATAAGAAAACCCGCACGATTTGACCTTTGAATGGTTATTTCTGCGGACTTAAACAATAAATTGCGCCAAAACCGTGGCACAATGAAAAGTTAATGTTACATGGTTACGACACCAGTTTGGGGGGCTTTGGCCCACCTGTTGCCCAATCCAGCAATTCAACCGTATGCACAACAGGTATCCCTGTGCCTGAACCGATTTGCATCATACAGCCGATGTTGCCAGCGGCAATAATATCAGGTGTAACAGCTTCCAGATTTGTCACTTTCAAATCTTTTAATTGCTTGGAAATTTCGGGCTGCATCAGGTTATATGTACCAGCAGAGCCGCAACATAAATGCGGATCTTTGGGTTCAAGAACACTAAAGCCTGCCTGTTTTAGCAGGGTTTTAGGGTGGAACTTAATTTGCTGCCCGTGTTGTAATGAACAGGCCGAATGATAGGCCACACGCAGGTTTTTGGGTTCTGTAACAACGAGTTCCAGATCAATCATCACCTCGGATATATCTTTGGCCAAATCGGCAATGATTGCCGCCTCTTTAGCCAGCCCTTCATTTCGAAACATATGCCCGTAATCTTTGACAGTGGTGCCGCAACCCGACGTATTTATAACGATAGCATCCAACCCATCACCATTCACTTCGGCCATCCAAGCCTTAATATTCTTGGCCGCCGTTACATGACTTTGTTTTGACTTCCCCATATGATGGGTTAGTGCACCACAACACCCCGCCCCGTTTGCCACTACAACCTCACACCCGTGACGGCGCAACAGGCGAATGGTGGCGTCGTTAATATCCGTATCCAACGCTTTTTGCGCACATCCTGTCATTAGCGCCACGCGCTTGATGCGTTTGCCCATTGCCGCAAATACTTGCGGGCGGTCATTCAAACTGGGGGGCGGTAATTTCGCAGGGGCAAATTCTACCATATTGCGTATTTTAACAGGCATAATGCCTGCAAAAGGTTTGGCCAGTTGCGCACCGCGCATCGCAAACCGAAACCGTTTTTCATAGGGTAGAATTTGTGCAAGCACAGCCCGCATCGCACGATCAAATAGGGGGCGGTTATAGTTTTCTTCGATATATTCACGGGCGTGATCGACCAGATGCATATAATGCACCCCCGACGGACATGTGGTCATGCAAGCAAGGCACGACAGACAACGATCAATGTGCTTTACTGTTTGCGCGTCTGGCACACGGTTGTTTTCCAGCATGTCTTTTATCAGATAAATTCGCCCGCGTGGGCTGTCCAATTCATCACCAAGAACCTGATATGTAGGGCAAGTAGCGGTGCAAAAACCGCAATGCACACAAGAGCGCAGAATTTCATTAGCGCGTTCTATTTTTGGGTCTGCCATTTGGGCATCGGTAAAATTTGTTTGCATGATCTAGCCCATTATCCCCGTGTTCAAAATTTCATTTGGGTCAAACTTTGCACGCAACCCCTGTTCAATTTTTGCAACAATCGGATTTTGCGCAAGCCGTGCAGGCACCGTATCTTGCGCACCGCCCCGAACACGTTCGGCAAAACCTGAAATACCTTGCAAATCTTTGCGGATGTCGGTTTTTTCTGGCACCAATGCCCAGATTAACCCGCCACCCCAATCAAACAGACAGTCTGCATAAGGCAGGTTTTTTGCGACTTTAGGCCCATCCACAGGTTTTACGGAAATTCGCCAAACATCCCCCAGCCTATCGCTAAAACCTTCAACATCACGCACCCATTTCCACCCTGCTTTGGTGCGTTCAGGATCGGTTTCAATGGCACTTTCGCCATAGTCAGCCAACAGGTTTTGCAGTTGCGAAATTCGGTAAGCAACAGATTTTTCAAACCCTTCAATGCGGATCATTGTTACAGGTACGCCATCCAGGCCTTTTTGAACATGTGCTGCACCCGAAACTTCATAGGGTGAGCATAACGCCTTAGATAAAGCTTGCACGGCCGATACATCTGTTAGGCCTTCCAACAGTAAAACAGCAGTGGTTTCAGGTGCGGGTAAAACTTTGAACGCCACTTCGGTAAGCACCCCCAATGTGCCCATACTGCCAGCCATCAGCTTTACCAAGTCGTAGCCCGTGACATTCTTCATCACCCGCCCGCCATTTTTGATAACTGTGCCAGTCCCATCCACCAAACACACCCCGATCAGACTGTCACGGCAGGCGCCCGCCTGAATGCGGGCGGGGCCAGATATGTTGCAGGCAACCACACCGCCTATGGTGGGTGTGCCCGTACTGCCTAAAAGACTGCGATGGTCCATTGGCTCAAACGGCAATCTTTGCCCCTCGACTGCCAAGGCTTCTTGTATATCAGCAAGCGGCGTTCCTGCGCCTGCGACAATGGTCAGCGCACTTGGTTCATAAAGTGAGATGCCCGTTAATGCAGCGGTTGAAAGTGCCGCGTCACTTTCACAATCCTTGCCCAGTTGTTGGCGCGTTCCCCCACCCACAATACGTAGTTTACGCACCTTGGCATTCGCATCGCCGATAAATTTCGCCACATCTGTTTCAGTTTTCAACGTCATTTTGCGCGCCGTTCATTTGAACAGGAAAGCGGGAAAACTTTGGCGGCATTCAGCAACCATTTTGGGTCGAACACATCTTTCACTCGCATCTGTGCTTCCAGATCATCCATACTATATTGTGTTAACATCAAGTCGCGTTTTTCAACGCCAACGCCATGTTCACCTGTTAGGCAGCCACCCACTTCAACACAAAGTTTCAGCACCTCAGCCCCAAAGGCTTCGCACAGTTCCAGATCGCCTGGTTTATTTGCGTCGAACAGAATCAAAGGGTGCATGTTACCGTCACCTGCGTGAAACACATTTGCAACTTTCAGACCGTATTTTTTAGACATCTCGCCAATGCGCCGCAACACAAGTGGCAATTCATTCACAGGGATAGTGCCATCAAGGCACATGTAATCATTGATGCGCCCCATCGCCCCAAACGCGGCTTTGCGCCCTGCCCAAATTGCCGCCGACTCGTCTGCTGATTTACTTTCGCGCAATTCAACAGGGTTATGTTTTAGGGCTATTTTTTTAATTTTATCAAGCTGATCGTCAATTTCCGCATCAGAGCCTTCAACCTCTACAATCAAGACCGCTTCTGCAGTTGGGTAGCCAGCTTTAGCAAAATCCTCAACCGCTTCAACGCAGGGTCTGTCCATAAATTCAATGGCAACAGGTAAAACGCCCGCTTTGATAATATCTGAAACACAGGCCCCCGCCACTTCATTACTGTCAAAGCCCATTAGTACAGGACGCGCCCCTTCGGGTTTACGCAGTATGCGCAGTGTGGCCTCTGTCACCACACCAAGCTGCCCTTCGGAACCGCAAATCACACCCAACAGATCAAGGCCAGAACTGTCTAGATACGCCCCGCCGATTTCAACCACTTCGCCATCCATCATCACAAGTGTAACACCCAGCAAATTATTGGTAGTCACACCGTATTTCAAACAATGCGCACCACCAGAGTTCATTGCAACATTGCCCGCAATAGCACAGGCCAACTGGCTAGATGGATCAGGTGCGTAGAAAAAATCATGCTCTTCCACCGCACCCGTAACACTTAGGTTAGTACGGCCAGATTGCACGCGAATGTAACGGTCATCGTAATTGGTTTCCAACACCGCGTTCATGCGGGCGACACCTAGAATTACACAATCTTCGGTAGGCAAAGCACCCCCCGCAAGGGATGTACCAGAGCCGCGCGGCACAACAGGTACACCCTGTGCGTGGCAAATCTTTAAAACCGCCGATACTTCTTGTGTGGAACTGGGCAAAACCACAATCATTGGCGGGCATTTATATGCAGTTAAGGCGTCACATTCATAGGCATGCAATTCACGTGGTTCAAAAATTACCGCTTCCTTTGGCAGCACTTCTTGCAAAAGCTGCACAATTTGCGATTTTTGATTCATTATCCGTATATCCGGGGTTGGCATTTCCATGATACGATTCCCAATCTCTTTTAATTGGTAACATTATATTACCAATTAAAGCTACATGCAATCTTGTATCTGCACTTTTATCGGCTTTCAAGCCGCCACGCCCCGACCATCAGCACGCCACATAGCATTAACAAAAACCACACAGGTAGCAATGGCTGACTGGTAATATCAGTTGTAATATAGGCATTACGTGGCACCAAACCAATCCAATCGCGCCCACCTGCAACCCTGCCTGCCTGCACAAGGCGCATTTTGGGCGCAGGTACTTTATGTAAAGCCAACCCAATGCCTTTCGTTGCCGCCGTCAAAGGTTTAAGTTTTTCAAAACTAGCGATTGTATTTTCAAATTCTTTCGGCGCACTGGGGCCAAGGGCAAATACGGTTGATAGCAAACCGTCTGATAAACGATACAGACCGTTTTGCGCACCCGTAAAGCTACCCTGCCAACGGCCCGGGCTAACGGCTTCTAGGTTAAGCTGAATTTCTTGGCCCTCTGGTGTCTCTAGTGTGACTGATTTGTTTTCTTCGGACAAAGATCTGCGCACAATGGTCACATTTTGCCCTACCGCAGTGGCAGTCAGGCGTTCCTCTTCCAATTCTGGCTCTTTCATCATCCAATGGGCCAAACGACGCAATAATTCTAATTGCGGGCCACCCCCTTCAAAACCACGTGACCACAGCCATGCTTGATCTGACAACATCATCGCAATACGGCCCTCGCCCACTCGGTCAAGCAACAACAACGGGCGATCATCAACCCCCGTCATCACAACCGAACCCGATTTAGGTTCTGCATCAATATGCCTAAACCAACGTCCCCAAGGGGTGTCTTTATCGCTGCCAAAACTGGGCGAAAACTGTTCTAGGTTTTCAGTTACAGGGTGGCGATTTCCAAGGTCAGTGATTTTCGGAAGGAAGCCTTTTTCATACACCCGCGCCGTTGGTTGGGCTGGCAACATTGCAGAAAGGGCAGTACGGTATATACTGTTTACCCCCGCAAAAGCTGGCCCAGACGCTATTAATACAGCACCGCCGCGTTTGGTATAATCTACCACACTGGCCAAATAATTATTCGGCAACAGCCCACGTTTGGAATAGCGGTCAAAAATGATAAGATCAAATTCATCTACTTTTTCCAAAAATAATTCACGGGTTGGAAAAGCGATCAAGGATAGTTCACGCACAGGCACCCCGTCTTGTTTTTCGGGTGGGCGCAGAATGGTGAAATGCACAAGATCAACAGCACTGTCAGATTTCAACAGATTGCGCCATGTCCGCTCGCCCGCATAAGGCTCTCCTGATACCAGCAAAACCCGCAACCGATCGCGCACACCATTGATAGAAACCACTGCCGAATTATTACGCTCTGTCAGCTCACCTTCAACTGGAATGACATTAAAACGTAAAACGTTAATGCCTCCATGGGGCAATGTAAGCGGCAGTTCCAAATCTATGTTTGTTTCAACATTAAACTCTTGCGGTATTCCATCATCTATTGCGATGGCGATACGCGCTGAACCTTGCACATATGCCGGCACCTGACCTTGGTCTTCAATCCGCAAAGTCAAAATTATATCTTCGTCCAGTATTGCAAATGCGGGTGCATTTTTAATCACCAAACGGCGATCCCAATCTGCAGCTTCACCAGTTAAAAACACATGCACAGGGGCTGGGAAATCAACTGGAATATCAGCGTCATGCACTTGCCCGTCTGTAATCAGTACAGCACCAGCCAACCTATTGGTAGCGACCTCACTTGCAGCGCGATTAAGCGCTGTAATCAAATTGGTGCCGTCATCACGTTTGGTAATATCGTTGGTTACTTCAATGATTTTTGTCTTAAAGTTGTCCAGACCACCGATTTTATCAACCAACTGCCCAACCGCTTTTGTTATTTGTTCAGGGCGCGTAGAAACCGTTTGGCTTTCGGTACGATCGACCACCACCAACACAATATTAGATAGGTTTTCGCGCTCTTCCTGTTGCAGGCTTGGCTCTGCTAAAGCAAGCAACAACACTGCAAGTGCTAGCGTGCGCAACGCCCACCCTGACAGGCCGCGCCAAATACTGATACCCAAACAAAAAGCGGCAAATCCAGCAACACCCCAAAGAACAGGCCAGGGTATAAGGGGGGCAAAGACGATAGTACCATCCATATTACTGGCCCAACCGATCTAATAATGCGGGGATATGAACTTGGTCAGATTTATAATTTCCTGTCAGGACATACATAATCAGATTAACCCCGAAACGCTGGGCAAATTCGCGTTGCCGTTTACCAGTTTCACCCCGCCCAACAGGAAACATATAGCGGCCATTTTGCGTAATTGCCCATGCAGCGGCCCAATCATTTGCACCGATTACAACGGGCGTTACCCCGTCATTCAGGTTGCGAAACGGCACACCGCTTAGTTTTTGCGCATTCACAGGGGCCGCTTCAATCCACACATTTGCCCCCCTATGGCGGCCAGGAAATTCTTGTAGCAAATAAAAGCTGCGGGTTAAGACATGATCGTCCGGAACCGGTTCTAAGGGGGGGATTTCAAGGCGTGCTGCAATTTTTTGCAACATACGCCCGTTAGGCGTGGCACCACTTAGACCCGATGAAAGATGCGCATCGCGGGTATCAAACAAGATCAATCCACCACTGTGTAAAAACCGATTTATTTTTTCAACAGCTTGGTCACTTGGGCTGCGTTGGCTTTCACTTATTGGCCAATAAAGAAACGGAAATACCGACAATTCGTCTTGCTCTATATCCACTCCAACAGGTGTTATCGGTTCAACCGATGTGCGTTTGAACAGTTCCGCAGATAAGCCCAATAAGCCCGCATGAGAGGCTGCATCAACCTTAGTATTTCCAGTTATAACATAGCCCAGAACCGTGTTGTTGATAAGTTTGGATATTTTATCATCCGAGACCCGATCCGTTTGGGCAAACACTGTATCAGAAGAAGTAAAAAGGGTGACAAACCCGATCAAGATGATTTGGCCTGCAAACTGTTTTGTCAGTTTTCCACTAAGCCAAAGTGAGGCAAAAATATCCAAAAGCATCAGTCCCATTGCCAGCAATAGAAAATGCGGCTTTAAAAGTATTTGCGTCGCCTTAGCCAACGATAAAACAGGTACACCCGCGGGCCATTCGGTTTTTGCCAATATCTCATCATTGCCCATTACATTAAGTGCTGCTTTTCGCCCGCCGTTACTATAAACACCAGGCGGCAGATCGTCAGAAAAGGCGCGGCTTGCCAAAACAGTACCATCTACCCCCGAAATATCAGTTGCATCGCGGATATGCCCGAAAGCGTCAATGACTTGCTCTGGTTTCCAGATTAATCCAGCCAAATCCTGTATTTCTTCCAGATTGCCAGAGGTTGATACTGCAAGGCGTTCCAGCATTTGCACGAACAAGCCTGATAAAGGCAAGGTTGACCATTCCGCATTGGCTGTAACATGAAACAAAACAACCCTGCCGTTGCCCAATTCTTTTTGGGTAACAAGTGGTGTACCATCTTGTAATGCGGCAACAACACGCTCGGCTAAATTAGGGTCGGGTTGCGCAATCACCTGACTGCTTACAGCCACATCATCGGGCACTTTCAACCCGTAAAACGGTGTTCCTTCAACAAACTCTTGCAACTTTTTAGGCGCGCCCCATGACATTGCACCACCCACACTGCGCCCACCTGCACGTAAACGTACAGGCAAAAGCGTGCGTTCCTGTTCCAAGTTTACTTGACTTGCTGCCAATTTGGGGCCAGCAAAACGTACTAATAGCCCCCCTGCGTTTACCCAGGCACTAACGGCATCCGTTTCAACTTTTGTTAAACTGCCAACATCGGTGAAAATCAAAACGTCTGGGTCGGCCAAAAGTGCTGTTTTTAAATCATTTTCGATAACATCCGCCGTTGGTACCAAGGCTTTGCGCAAATAGAATGCCTCAGATACAAGGTTCGAGCTTTCTTGTTGTTTGGTTGATGAAATCAGTGCCACCTTGCGCCGCTGCACAGTATCACCCGTTACAACAACGGCCCCCGCAGAGCGCTGCCCTTCCACCGCAACAGACGTAATGCGGTTGCGTAAATCTGCGGGCATCTCAAACATTAAGTCAACTTGATCTTCATCATTTGAAAACTGTGCTGTTACCGAAGCTAGCGCCCGCGACACACCACTAGGGTCTGGCCCGATTGCATGCGCCGTAATATCAGCGACATTACCTGCCCAACTGCGGTGCGCAATGACATTTAAGTTACTGTCTTTCACGGTTGGTGAGGATAGGGAGATAACAGGATTTTCGCCTTCAAAAATAGATACGCTACCTTTTGAACGCGCCACATCTAGCAGTTTTTCCCGATCAACACTGTACAGGCCATCGGAAAGCCATACCGTATCAAACCCGATTTCCTGCTTGGCCAGATAATCTGCCCATTGTACAAAATCAGGTCGCCAAGGGTTTGGCGCCATGGTTTCAACCCGTGGCAAAGAAATAGCGGCGGTCGTAAAATTAAGTGCCTCAGCGTTTTGCGGTGGATCAGTCATTTTAAACACCACTGTCGGGCGCGTATTTTGATCTGCATCGCGTAGTATTTCGGTCAATTTAGATTGTCGCTTGCCCCAATCCTGTGCACTTGCCCAACTTGCATCCATTAATATCACAAGATATTTTTGCGATACTTTTGTGTTTGACGGGTTCAAAACTGGCCCGGCAAACCCAATAATAATCGCCCCAAGTGCAAAAATGCGTAAAGCCAATAACCACCACGGTGTGCGATCAGGTGTGGTTTCTTTATCATTCAGCCCCAGCAACAGTAATACGGCTGGAAACTTTATTCTAATGGGGGCCGGTGGTACCGCACGTAACAACCACCACAAAAGCGGTAATAAAACCAACGTCCATAGTAATGGTGCTGATAAAAAACTGATATTTTCCAACCCAAACATCAGGTTTTCCCACCCAAGACTTGATACAACCACAACAATGGTGTCAGGGCAGTTTCATCGGTTCGATGGCAATAATACTGCCAACCCGTTTTTGTTGCCAACTGTTGTAGTGCTTCTTTTCGCCCCAACAATTTTTCGCGGTACTCATCGCGCAAAGATTGCGCCCGCAAAGTTTCAAAATTATGCCCCTCATTCACACTGAAAAGCTTTGTGCGCCCCTTAAATGGAAATATCTCTTCCACAGGATCTAGAACCTGCACCAAATAACCGCTTACATTTTGATTGGCCGCATAAGACAGACCTTCAAAAATCTGATCCCAGTCCCCTAGAAAATCTGATATAAAAACAGCCTTTTGGCCTTGTCTCATATGTTTTCTAGCAGGTGTTGAAAATTCCTGATCTGGGTTGGTTTGTGCAAGATGCAACGCCACTTTATCTATCTGGACAAAGCCAGATTTAGGCGGGTCAGCCATATCCATAGGCCCAACTTTTTCACCAGCTTTCGCAAGTAAAATACTGATCGCCAACGCTAAAACAGATGCACGGTTGGCTTTTGTCGGCAAATCATCTTGTGAGCGAAACAGCATAGAGGCACCACGGTCAGCCCACAAATGTACCGACTGGGTGTTTTGCCATTCGTGTTGGCGAATAAAATGATCGTCTGATCGTGCTGATCTGCGCCAATCAATATCGCGGATTGCGTCAGTTGAAATCGCTGCACGGTATTGCCAAAACTCTTCGCCCTCACCTTGCCTGCGACGACCATGCGCGCCATGACTGATACTTGCAGCCAATAAATGCGCATCCGCCATAAGGGCAGCCATTCCTTGCGTAATATTTTCTGCAGTATCACGTATGCCTGTCATCTGGCTCAAGCCGCAGCCTCAGTTCCTAAAGCGTTTTGTGTTAAATCACCAATTATACGATCCAAGGTTTCACCTTGGGCTTTGGCTGAAAAATTCAGCGCCATACGGTGTATCAATGCAGGATGTGCTAATGCTGCAACATCATCCAATGATGGCGCTAGACGGCCCTGAATAAGGGCGCGTGCACGTGTGGCCAGCATTAATGCTTGTGCAGCCCTTGGGCCAGGGCCCCAACTGATGCTTTCTTGAATAAAGCTGTCAGATGTTTCTTCGGGGCGCGCAGAACGCACCAGATCAAGTATCGCTTCCACAACAGCTTCGCCCACAGGCATTTTGCGCACAAGTTGTTGGGCAGCAATTAATTGTGCAGGCTTAAACACCTGATCCGCTTTTGCCTCTTCAAATCCAGTTGTCGCCAAAAGAATCTCACGTTCTGTGTCACGACTTGGAAATCCCACATCGATTTGCAGTAAAAACCGATCAAGCTGGGCTTCAGGCAAGGGATATGTCCCTTCCTGTTCAATCGGGTTTTGTGTGGCTAACACATGAAACGGCTCGGTCATTTTATGGGTTTTCCCAGCAATCGTCACCTCACTTTCTTGCATTGCTTGCAACAAGGCTGATTGGGTGCGCGGACTGGCGCGGTTAATTTCATCCGCCATCAAAAGTTGACAGAAAATCGGCCCCTTCAGAAAGCGAAAACCGCGCTTACCCTCCTTGGACACATCCAAAACCTCTGATCCCAGAATGTCAGCAGGCATCAAGTCAGGGGTGAATTGCACCCGATTAGAACTAAGCCCCATGACCGTACCTATGGTGTCTACAAGACGGGTTTTTGCAAGACCGGGTGCCCCGACAAGCAAAGCATGCCCGCCACTAAGCAAAGCTGTGATGGAATGTTCAACAACCAAAGGCTGCCCGATCACTCGTTTTTCAATATTGGTTTTTGCGCTTTCCAAAAGCCCACCAATTTCATCAATTTGCTTCGCTAAATTCTTTTTCGTGCCGCTCATGACAAAACCCTTCTAAAGCCCTACAGTTATAGTACCATTAAACGAGACTAAGGCCGCCGTGACAAATGACAAATTCGAAAGATCAGCAAAAAACTGCAAAACCGACCGCAGATGGCATTGCACAGGCGGCAAAAGTGGCTGGAAAAAAGGGCCCACCGCCAGTTCACCTGTGGAATCCTGAATTTTGTGGTGATCTGGACATGCGCATTGCAAGGGACGGCACTTGGTTTTATCTGGGCACACCCATAGGGCGGATGCCATTAGTTAAATTGTTTTCCAGTATTATCCGCAAAGATGGTGACGATTATTTCCTGGTTACACCCGTTGAAAAGGTCGGCATTACAGTTGAAGACGCACCGTTTGTAGCGATTGATTTTGATGTGATGGGCACAGGGCAAGATCAGGAAATCAGCTTTACCACTTTGGTCGATGATGTCGTTATCGCAGGCAATAAACACCCTATCCGCGTCGTGCGCGACAAGGAAACAGGCGAGCCATCACCCTATGTATTAATCCGTAGGAACCTTGAGGCGCTGATAGACCGAAAAAGTTTCTACCGTTTGGTCGATATTGGGGCTCACACAGAATTTGGAGGGCAAAGTTGGTTTGGGGTTTGGTCAAAAGGCGTTTTTTTTCCGATTATTCCGTCTGTGGAGTTAGAGTGTTAGAAATGCCGTTCTAAAAACGCAGCAATTTCTGTAAGAGATGCATCTGCCTCTGGTATTTCAGGGTAATATTCAAAGACATGCCACATACCTTCCCAAACACGCAAATCAACTGACGCACCAGCTTCGCGCATTACGCGCGCCAATCGAATGGATGAACTTAAAAGCAAATCCCGTGTACCCGTAGTAATTATGGATGGTGGATATTGTGCATCAAAAGTACCATATAAGGGTGATATCTCTGGATTGGCTCTATCATGATCGCCAATATATGCATCTTCAATCTGTTTTATTCTAGCTGGGTTCAATGTGGGATCACGCCCCGCATGAAAACTATCATCACGCGTGGTTTTATCAGTTGGCGGTGATAAAAGTGCGGCCGCGCATGGCGCAGGGTGATTGGCCAGCCTTAGGCGATGCATAAGCCCCAAAGCAAGATTGGCTCCCGCAGACTCGCCTGCAATACATGCGTTATGGTCATTGGTAAAAATCTGTCGTGCAACCGTTGAAATATCATCTAATGCAGCTGGAAAAGGATGCTCTGGGGCTAATCGATAAGCTGGTGAAATCACCTGCGCACCAGTTTTCGCGGCAAGTGACGCGCTAATGGGGATGTCTTCAAGCGGGCTTCCAACTGTAAATCCACCGCCAAAAATATACAAAATCGTGCGGTTCTTTTTACGTTCATTCGGATTAAGAACCAGACAGGGAACACCATTTATTTCTATCTCTGATGTCGTGATTTTGTGGTGCTTAAGCGCATTTTCAGAAACAGCTAGGCAGTTATTATAATTGTACTGGCGCTGCTCTACGATGGATCTATCAATATTTACCTGATCGTGTGCGTTTTTAAGCCAAGCTTCAGCTTCTGCACTGATTTGCGCGGGTGAACGGTGCGGTTTCATATGGTGGTTACCTAGTTTTCTTAATCAGTGTATTCACCGACCTGAACGAACGCAAACAGCACAGTTATCCCACCAAAATTCGACCTATCAATCATGCCACGGCCCATTCACCTTCTCGCCTAGCGCATCAACCCTCTCAAAAGTATGCGCCCCGAAATAATCCCGCAAACCTTGGATCATATTCGCCGTAGAACGCCCTGTGCGGCGCATGTTGTGGTAGTTCAAAGCTGCCGTAAACGCAGGCACCGAATGGCCGTTTGATAAGCCCATCACAACGATATTTTGCAACGCGGGTGCGTTGGTTTTCATATGCGCCTGAAACACAGGGGCCAGCATCAGGTGCTTTGCACCGCTGCCATCAAACACATCTGCAATTTCATCCAGAAATACCGAACGGATAATACAACCAGCCCGCCAAACCCGCGCAATCGCCGCCATATTCAAATCCCAGTCAAACGTATCAGACGCACGCGCCAAAACCTCAAACCCTTGCGCGTAAGCGCAAACTTTAGCCGCAATCATTGCCTTTTCCAGTGCTACAAGCGCATCTGTTTTTGATGTGGAAATTGCCTGTGGCGACGGGCCGAAAGCCGCGTCCATTTGCAATCGTGTTTCAATATCCGCTGAAATATTGCGGGCCTCAACAGCCGCTGCCATCATGCTGGCAGGTGCGCCCAAATGCAAAGCTTCGATCACAGACCAACGGCCTGTGCCCTTTTGCCCTGCCTTGTCCAGAATAATATCCAGCATAGCAGCACCTGTTTTTGGGTCGGTGGCCAAAGCCACCTCTGCGGCTATTTCGATCAGATAGGAATTAAGCGGGCCATCCATCCAACCCTTAAAAACCTTGCCGATTTCAGCCGCATTCATACCTAAACCATTTGACATCAACCCATAAGCTTCGGCAATGAGTTGCATATCGGCATATTCAATGCCGTTGTGCAGCATTTTAATAAAATGCCCTGAACCGCCCGGCCCAAACCAATCACAACACGGATCGCCTTCATATTTTGCAGCACTATCTTGTAGCGGCCCTTTGACCCGTGCCCAACTTTTACGTGATCCGCCTGCCATAATAGACGGCCCATGGCGCGCGCCATCTGCACCACCCGATATGCCCATACCCAAAAACAACAATCCCGTATTTTCCAGATCAGCCACGCGTTTTTCGGTATCGGTATAATTAGAGTTTCCCAGATCCGCGATCAGATCATCTTTATCCAAAAGCGGTTTTAACATGTTTATCACGCTATCAAGCGGCCCACCTGACGGCACCAGAACCAGAATAGACCGTGGTTTTGGTAGGGATTTAACAAAAGTTTCGGCATCCGCGCATGCAATCAATGTGCCTTTCAGGCCTTGATCCTGCCCGTCTTGAACAACTTCTGCCATTTTATCGGCACTGCGATCCAATAGGCTAACATCATGGCCCTCTTCCGCAAGGTTCAGCGCAAAAGCACTTCCCATTACACCGATACCGATTAATCCTAAATGCGCCATATTTTCTTCCTTGCGAAGCTTCCTTAGCTTACTCTATCTTATAGGAATTACATGTCCACTGTTCGGGGTATCAAAACTTTCACGTAAAGGTGAACTTCTTTGGTGGATGTGGGCAGGCTTCACTATTATATAAATGAACGATCGGAAGGTTTTATGGCTATCAAATTAGAAATGCTTCGATATTTCGTCGAGGTGGCAAAAACCGGAAACTTGTCACAGGCTGCAGAACGTTTGGGCCGATCCCCTTCGGCATTATCAATGATGCTAAAGCAATTTGAAGAGCATCTGGGCGCGCCCTTATTTGAAACCGACAGAAAGTCTAAACTGACCTTGCTTGGAGAGTTTGTGTTAAAAGAATCCCTGCGGGACTTGGAACAGCTTGATCGAACCTTTGCCTCTATCCAACAATTTGCTCATACCCCATCGGGTTTAATCCGCATAGCCGCAGTTCCATCCGCAACGACCAGTATATTACCGCCGTTGATTGCACACTTTCAAGCCGAGTATTCTGAGGTTTCAATAGAACTTAGTGATGCAGACTCATTAACAGTCATGGCTGATTTAACAGCCCAGAAAGTTGATTTTGGCATCGTATCCAACCACGCAGATTTAAATACACGTGGATTTGACAGCTGCGAATTAGCTAAAGATCGGTATGGTATTTTGTATCGCAAAAATGACCCTTTGCCAGCGCATGCAGGTTGGGCCTGTTTGATGGATAGGCCGTTCATTAGCAATCGCCTGTGCGACAGCAGTTCAATTCCAGAGTTGAAAGTAGCACTCAAGGGTTCCAGATTACGCGCCCGTAACACATCGTCATTGGCTGCATTAATAGAAGAAGGTCTCGGCATGACTGTCTTGCCTGAGCTGGCTTGCCAGAACCTGAGTGAAACTTTGGATTTCATTATCCCCAAAGGCCCAACTTATACACGAAAAATTCTTGCGTATTGGGCGCCGGATAAAGTCGCCTATGTTGGCCAACGCGCTTTCTTAGAATTACTTCAGAAATATTGAAGGTTTGTTCAATGCTTTAAATTTGACTGAATATGCAGAACTCCCGTATTCTGCCAAAAATCTTTCAATACATGACATAAGGAATCACCACGTGGCCAATTCTTTCAAAAATTATATCGCAGGCGAATGGGTCGCTGGCGCATCTGAAGTCGAAAACATAAACCCATCTGACTTGTCAGATGTGGTCGGTCGATATGCGCAGGCTTCATCTGACCAATTAGACACTGCACTATATGCAGCCACAGAAGCCCAGAAAATCTGGAACACTGTTGGTATCGAAAAACGCTACTCAGCTTTGATGGCTATCGGTCAAGAATTGATCGAACGCGCCGAAGAGCTGGGAACATTACTGGCCCGCGAAGAAGGTAAACCAATTGCCGAGGGTAAAGGCGAAGTTTATCGCTCTGGTCAGTTCTTTACTTATTACGCAGCTGAAACATTACGCCAAATCGGCGAGAACGCTGATAGTGTTCGTGACGGTATCGAAATTGATGTCCGCCGTGAACCAGTTGGCGTTGTTGCCATCATCTCACCTTGGAACTTCCCGACCGCAACAGCTGTTTGGAAAATAGCACCGGCATTAGCATTCGGGAACGCGGTTGTATGGAAACCTGCAAACCTAGTACCAGCATCCGCTGTTGCATTGACCGAGATCATCGCGAAACAAGATTTGCCTAAAGGTTTGTTCAACCTTGTTATGGGCCCAGGTCGTGACGTGGGGCAGCGCCTAGTCGAAAGCCCGCTTGTGAACGCAATCACATTCACAGGCTCTGTTCCTGTGGGTATTGGGATTGCGAAAAGCTGTATTGGCAACCTGACCAGAGTTCAAATGGAAATGGGTTCTAAAAACGCATTGGCCATTATGGATGATGCAGATATGAACACAGCCATTGCTTGCGCTGTCGGCGGTGCATTCGGTAGCACTGGCCAAAAATGTACAGCCTCTTCCCGTGTGGTTGTTCATAAAGACATCCACGACGAATTCGTTGAGAAATTCGTAGCAGGTGCAAGCGCTATGATCGTAGGTAACGCTTTGGCAGCAGGCACACAAATAGGCCCAGTTGTTTCTGAAAGCCAATTGAACCAAAACTTGGCCAATGTTGAGTTAGCAAAAAAAGAAGGCGGCGAAATTCTAACGGGCGGTGAGCGTCTAACGCGAGAAACCGAAGGATATTACATGTCACCATGTGTCGTTGCAGGCACGACAAACCAAATGGAAGTAAACCGCGAAGAGCTGTTTGCACCTATGGCTTGCGTCATCAAAGTAGACAGCTACGAAGAAGCCTTGGCAACTGTCAACGACACCCGTTTCGGATTGACTTCCGGTATCATTACCAAAGATCTGGCACGTGCAAACCACTTCCGCCGCAACGCGCAAACTGGTTGTGTTATGGTGAACTTGCCAACTGCGGGTACTGATTATCACGTACCATTCGGCGGCCGTGGACAATCATCATACGGCCCACGTGAACAAGGCCAATACGCCAAGGAATTCTACACAGCCGTGAAAACCGCTTACATCAGCTCAGGCACACCATCATGACAAAACCGTATCGCATCGACAATCTACAATACGCTAACTGGTCCGAAAAGATCTTTCGCCAGATGCGCGAAGGTAATGTTGATGCAGTACATGTTACCATTGCCTACCATGAAAACTTCCGCGAAACTGTTTTGAACATGGAACAGTGGAACCGTTGGTTTGAACGGTTCCCTGATCTGATATTCCAAGGCTTTAGGGGCGATGATGTTCGCCTTGCCCGCGAAACCAACCGTACCGCAATCTTCTTTGGCTACCAAAACCCATCACCCATTGAGGATGACATTGGTTTGGTTGAAATACACCATAAGTTGGGCGCGCGTTTCATGCAACTTAGCTACAACAACCAGTCCCTTCTGGCGACAGGATGTTATGAAGCCGAAGACCCCGGCATCACCCGTATGGGGCGCGAAGTGATCGCTGAAATGAACCGTGTTGGTTTGGTGGTGGATATGAGCCATTCAGCGGATCGATCCACCTTGGAAGCGATTGAAATTTCCAGCCGCCCCATCGCAATCACGCACGCCAACCCACATAACTGGCACCCAGCGCTGCGCAATAAATCTGACGATGTTTTGCGTGCTCTTAGCCAATCGGGTGGTATGTTGGGATTTTCAGTTTATCCACACCACCTGAACGGAAAGTCCGATTGCACGCTAGAAAACTTCTGCCAAATGATTGCAGATACAGCTGACCTGATGGGGATAAATCATATCGGGATCGGGACGGATCTGTGCCAAGATCAACCCGACAGCATTGTGGAATGGATGCGTACAGGGCGCTGGACAAAACAGATCGACTATGGCGAAGGATCAGCATCAGATGCGGGCTTTCCCCCGATGCCAAAATGGTTTCATGACAACCGTGATTTCGGCAATATCGAACAAGGGTTGCGCGATGTGGGGATGAATGATGCGGATGTCGGCAAAGTCATGGGCGAAAACTGGTTGCGGTTTTACGATGAAAGTTTTGGAGCTATCTAAATGAGACCTGACAACTGGAAAGCCCCTTTGCGTCCAGCAGATCAAATGATGCGCCTTGCGCGCATGGGATCATTCCATCAATCGCGGTTAAGTTTCATGCGCAGCTTACTGCGCCGCATGAAATCCGAAGGCTGGCGGTTTGACGTTAAACTGTTTGAAATAAATGACGCAGGCGTTGGCCGCGCGGTTTATTGCGCCATCGGGCCAAAACACACTTATTCGCTTGTCGCTTTTGCCCATGATCTACCCGACGATCAACGATCAGACCGTGTTATTGCACAAGCATGGGACACAACATTTACCTTGTTTGACGGGGTGCCGACAGAAGCTGATTTGCAACGGCTTGCACAAAACGTTCCTTTGCAAGAAGCAGGGCGCATATCCAATACCGAGCTTAGCTTAAGCCGCGCAAACCGTTCCACCCGTTTGTGGGGACATGTTGTCGGTCACTTGGCAAAAGGCCAGCAACCAGATGCGGAGTTTGTGAACTCTATCGGCTATCTGATGCGCACAACGGCGGTTTACGGCAACGGCAAGTTTGGAGCGGCTGATCGTGCCACTTATCATGACCGCCCATTATTGGATGGGCCGTTTCGTGCAGAGCTGTTATCGGTTTACCTGACCCGCGCTTTTGTGATGGATTTAGCCGAACATGCAGCGCGCGTTAAGGGCGGTGATACGGCAACCAAACTTGCGCCAGATTTACGACGCCAGTTTGGTATTGGCAATTCCACGGGCCTTGGCATGGCCCCTTTCCTTACGTTTCATCCGGCGCTTTTGAACAACTGGATTGCAGCACGTGAGCAGGCCTTATCGCGGGTGCGGTCAGTAAAAACTGCCAATGCCGCTGAACAGGCAACATTTGCAAACTTTTTGAAACGCGCCACACAAAACGCCAATGATTGGCAATCCCAACATCCGTTGCAAATAGACAAAATCGCGGCATTGCGTGCAGATTTATCCGCCCTAACTGGCCATCTTGCTTCAACAGATCTGTCCACAGAATATCCGTGGGATGCTTTGATGGTTTGGGCCGAAACCACCCTTTCAGCTGAAGGCCAAGAACAGTTGGTTAGTCTGTTGTTAGAACCCTACCCCGATCTTGTGGATGACTTGGCAGATTGTATGAAGGCAGATGAGGCCGCACATTTTGCCATTGAAGGCACAAAAACCGTGGCAGAATGCCTGGATTGTATTTCAGAAAACTACGCATGGGCCTTGGGACAAGATTATACCAGCCCAGAAAATTCCGCGCGGTTCTGGTATGTCTCCGAAGAAAAATTAGAACCCCGTTTGGGCGAACGTTATGAAGATGACGGTGCCACATTGGAACAACCCCATGCCATTGCACGTGATATAGCCGCCTATCACCAAACGCTTTTGCAGTGGCCACCAGATGCTTTGCTGGCGGATGTTTTAATTCAGCATCCAGAACATCGCCAAGTTGCGCGCCGCGCGCAATTAACACAAAAGTTGCCCTATGCCGAAATTCGCGATAACCAAATCAGCGCAGACATGCTGCCCATAGATATGCTGCGCTGCAAACTATCGTTCTTTGGTGCTACCAAGTTTGACCCGCGTTCTGATCGTTGGGTGCGCATCTGCATGTACCAAAACGCCCCCTTCCCGGATGAGTTGGCAAATGCCCCGTCCGATGATTGGGCTTACCCGAGCTTGAACCAATGACACAGTATTCCCTGACAGAAATAGAAGCACATTGCCGCAAAGCTGCACGTGGTGCAGGCTATCATTGGGGTGAGGTTAATGACTTTGGCATGGCTGTGCGATGGTTGTGCGCGCACGGGATTGACGGAACGGGTGAAGCATTAATGATGCTTAAAACCGTTGACGGAAATTGCGATGCCCACCGACCAAGCGCGAACGTATTACAAGGTGCCATCCACCCCACCATTTGCGGCCTATCATTGGGCTGTGCCTTGGCCGATCGCGGCGTGGATGGTTTGCAAAACACCATTCTTAACACCCCCATTATAGCGCCTCTCATTGCTTACGGTATTGTGTGTAATGCGGTGGCACAGATCAACAGACCTGCCCTTGGCGCCTTACTAGGCGTTGATGTCCAAACAAATACCCCGCAAATGGATGTCAGCACTGCCGTCTGGACTGCACTAAACGGCTTTGTGCATCGAACATATGTGCCTGCAACAGAAGAAAGTCGGTTGAAGGGTGCGGGTTAAAAACGATTTCAGATTTCAAACCAATGCGCTGTTGGGCCAAGATTATAAACCTGTGTATTACCGACCATCGCAGTCGTATTCCAAGACCGATGAATATGGCCACATAGATTTAGTATGGGCTTCCTCATCTTGATGGCATTACGGATAGCCACACTACCTTCATGCGCACCGTTCCTTTGCAAATCGCAATATCCAAAAGGCGGGGTATGGGTCACCAGCACGGCACCAACTGGGCAAGCCTGTAACATTTCAGCGGCTTCATCCTCTGTCAAAGATTGGTTCCAATCTTCATCATGCCGCTTTGGCACTTCATCCCCCAAGCCAAAGAAATCAACGCCATCGATTGTTATTCCATTACCATATAGAAAATGGCCGTTTTCCCAATCATCACAAAACTCTAACAATGCGCTTGTGTTGTCATGATTTCCCGAGACGATAATCACAGGCACATTTGAGGCTTTCAAAACCGATAGTGTATCTTCGGCACCCAGCCCACCTGTGGCGAAATCCCCCGCGCCGATAATAACTTCTGCCTGTTGGCTTTCTGCGACAATCCGTTGAACTGCGTCTACGTCACGGTGTAGGTCACTAAAAGCTAGGACTTTCATATTATCCCTTTAAATTGCATCGGCCCAATTGTTGCCACCGTCAGCGGTATATCGTAACTATTTTGACTTCATATCATCCGCAAAATATTGCAACTTGGTATAAGCTGCAAAAAATGTATTCTTTAACTTCAATGCCATTATATCCTGTTCCGGTGTCCTTTTACTGGGAGACTGCCCGCTTTTAAGCGCATCCAATCGGCACTCTTTCAACCAATTTCGTATGCTTTCGTTTTGCACCCATGCAAGTTGGTTTTGCCCTGAAATAAATTTTTGAGAAACCCAATCCTTATCATCCGTTGGATAGGGAATAGGTGCACTTAGGCTATTTTTATGCGTATCATCAGTGCCAACCACTTCAATATAAGCTATCAATGCAGCACTGAATGTTGGTTGACAGGTTCTAACACATTGCACATGAATGCGGTCATTATCATATATCGGTTTTGCATTTACCTTGGGGATACCTGTTGCAGAACAATCCACATGGATAGCGTTTTCACGAGTGGTATATACACCATTTTCAAGAACGAGTTGGCCTTCAAATATTTGTTTTAGGTGCCCAAGGCGAACGATGTTCTTGATCCGCCGCAAAGCTTCAAGTTCCTTTATGGTCACTGTAGCACATTTATAAGCAGTTGGTTTGATGTCTCGATCAAGTCGCATCAGGCTGCCCGCATGTTCCAGCTGATCAAACAGATCATCAAATGATCCCGCAGCAATGATGGCCTCGTTCTCTTTCACCGCTAAATGAAGTCGATCGTCGTAAAAATCAGCAGTCGGTTGAAATCCGCGCCTATCTATAAACCATGCATCACGCGGCATAACCCATACGATTTGGTCAGGCCGAACACCTTGATCCAATAACCATAGGCAAACATCAATGCCTGTTTTTCCCGACCCGATTATCACGTATTGAGCTGCCGCATTTTGAATTTCGGCAAGCTGGCTAGGAGAGACACAACTGATATTAGCGTTCACGTCAAATTTTCTAGTGTGCGTAGCTGGAATTGCCCCACCCATATAACCAGTATCAACAGTTTTTATGCGCACCGAAACATCATGCTCTTTACCAGAGACTTTGGAATAAATACTACCATCATCCCGATACTCGCTATTTCCAAAGTAACGCACCCTACCTGTCGGTAAAAGCTTCTGATCCAAAACTTGCTGAAAATACCCTCGAACTTCGCTACCGCTTGCAAGCTCATAAAGACCCTTATTTCCGCCAACTGTATCAATCTCATTACAACCAAGCTCTTTTGACGGAACACCATAGAATGACGAGGGTTGATGAAGTCGAACAAATGGATATGCGTGGTTCCAGTGCCCACCAGGACTGTGACCCCTATCAACGATAGTAATTGTTGCGTTTGTATGCGTACACAGAGTGTCAGCGAATGCCATGCCCGATGCGCCGCCCCCAATGATTAAATAATCTGTATTAATAGACATATATGCTCCTGCTTCTATTACCCTAAATGCAAAGCGTAGTTAGGATAATAGCGGATTCATACATATAACATCAAAGGATTAATGCGCATCCGCCCAATTATTGCCAATACCCGCATCCACCGTTAGTGGCACATCCAGCTTAATTACTGGCATTGCTGCCCCTTCCATCACATCACGCACCACAGCTATGGTCTCATCCACCGCATCATTCGGCACCTCAAACAGCAACTCATCATGCACTTGTAGCAACATCTTTGCAGGCAGATGTGCAATAGCATCAGGCATACGGATCATAGCACGGCGGATTACATCTGCCGCAGTTCCCTGAATAGGTGCGTTGATTGCAGCGCGTTTGGCAAAACCCGCTTGCGGGCCTTTGGCACCAATATCAGCTGTGTGAATTTTACGGCCAAACAAGGTCTGCACATATCCATGTTCTTTGGCGAAAGCGACGGTGTCATCCATATATGTTCTGATCTGCGGAAAGCGTTCAAAATACGTATCAATAAACGCCTGCGCCTCTTTGCGTGGAATGCGCAGATTACGTGCCAGCCCAAATCCCGAAATACCGTAAATAACCCCAAAATTAATCGCCTTGGCTTGTCGCCTTATAGCAGGGTCCATACCTTCAATCGGCACGCCAAACATTTCACTTGCCGTCATCGCATGAATGTCTTTGCCTTCCAAAAATGCCTGTTTCAGGCTGTCAATTTTGGCGATATGGGCCAAAATTCGCAACTCGATTTGGCTGTAATCCAGCGATAATAATACATTGCCCTCATCTGCAATAAACGCTTCACGAATTTGCCGCCCCGCAGGGGTGCGCACAGGAATATTTTGTAGGTTCGGATCAGTGGATGCCATGCGCCCCGTGCTAGCACCCGATATAATATATGAGGTATGCACGCGCCCTGTATCTGGATTGATATGGGTTTGCAGCGCATCCGTATAGGTGCTTTTCAGCTTCGACATACCACGCCAATCCAGCACCTTGGCAGGCAGGTCATGCCCTTCTGCGGCCAAATCTTCCAACACATCAACACCCGTGGAATAAGCCCCTGTCTTACCCTTCTTACCACCTGTCAGCCCCATCTGGTCAAACAGAACTTCGCCCAACTGCTTAGGCGAACCAACATTGAAACTACCGCCCGCAAGCTCATGAATTTCGGCCTCTAACCCTGCCATCTGCTGGGCAAAATTATTCGACATACGCGACAGCTGATCGCGATCAACCTTAATTCCCGTCATCTCCATTTTAGCCAGTACAGGGATCAAAGGCCGTTCCATCTTCTCGTAAACCTTTGTCACCTTTTCAACATGCAACATCGGTTTGAATTTTTGCCATAAGCGCAGCGTAATATCTGCATCTTCAGCGGCATATTTCACAGCTTCATCTATCGGCACCAAATCAAAAGTAATTGCTGACTTTCCTGCACCCAAAAGCGTTTTGATCGGGATCGGTTTATGGTCCAGATATCGATCAGAAAGTGCATCCATCCCGTGATTATGCTTGCCGCCGTTTAACGCATAAGACAGCAACATCGTGTCATCAACCGGGGCTAGTGTGACGCCATATCGCTTCATGATCTTGAAGTCATATTTCATATTCTGGCCGATTTTCATAATCGCCGCGTCTTCCAGAACGGGTTTTAGCATGGCTAAAGCTTCATCCAAATTCATCTGCCCCTCAGCCAGATTAGAGCCACCGAACAGATCGCCCTCACCTTCTTTATGGGTCAGTGGAATGTAGCACGCATCGCCCGCTTCCACGCACAGACAAATACCGACCAAATCCACGATCATGTCATTCAGCCCAGTGGTTTCAGTGTCAAACGCCACCCAGCCACGCGCTTTGATCTTATCAATCCATACCTGCAAAGCCGCAGCATCGCGGACGCATTCGTATTTTTCAGGATCAATAGCAGGCAGTTCTGCAACCGTACCACCACTTGCGGCGGGACTAGACGTAACTTCTGGCATTGCTGGCGGTTCAACACCCAGTTTGGTTGCTATCCTTGCAGTCATGGAACGAAATTCCATGCTGGCCAAAAAACCCAACAAATCATCGACCACAGGGTCTTGAATTTCAAAATCAGCGAAATCCACATCCAAAGGCACATCAGTGGCCAATGTCACCAATTCGCGGCTCATGCGTATTTGATCCGCTTTTTCAATCAGGGTTTCACGCCGTTTTGGTTGTTTGATCTCACCCGCACGTTCCAGCAATGTATCCAGATCACCGTATTCATTAATCAGCAAGGCCGCTATTTTAACCCCGATACCGGGTGCGCCCGGAATATTGTCCACACTATCACCCGCAAGTGACTGCACATCTATAACCCGTTCAGGCCCCACTCCGAACTTTTCTTCAACCTGATCCAGCCCGATACGGCGGTTTTTCATCGCGTCAAACATCTCGACACCATTACCAACCAGTTGCATCAAATCCTTGTCGGATGAAATCACCGTGACCCGTGCCCCCGCATCACGCGCTTGCACCGCCAAAGTGGCGATCACATCATCAGCCTCATAGCCTTCAGCCTCAACGCAAGCCAGATTAAAAGCTTTTGTCGCATCACGGATGATCGGAAATTGTGGTACCAAATCCTCTGGTGCGGGTGGGCGGTTGGCTTTGTATTCGGGGTAAATACCTGATCGGAATGTCTTACCTTTATGGTCAAACACCGCCACCACATGGGTCGGCGCATCATGGCCTTTTTGATCTTCAACCATCTTGAAAATCATATTGCAATATCCACTGATAGCCCCCACAGGCAGCCCATCAGACTTGCGCGTCAAAGGTGGCAAAGCGTGATAAGCACGAAAAATAAATCCTGAAACATCAATCAGTTGTAAATGATGGCCCTTGCCTATGTTAGCAGCGGTCAATGCCCCGCTTCCACGCCCTCTTTCAGAACAAATCGGCAATCACAGTAAGGGCATTCAACCCAGCCATGTTCGCCCGGCATTTGCAACCAAACACGTGGGTGACCGCCTTCGCCGCCATCACATGAAACACGGGTTTTGGTTACTTCAACAACTTCGGGGGCATCATGGGCCATGTTTTATGTTCCTGTCAGTACAAATTATCTAGGCAATATTAGACGCAAGCCTTGCCTGCTGCAATGCAATTATACGTTCGGCAGCATCCGCCCCAAAAACTTGCCCGCCAAAATATGCACATGTAGATGTGGTACATCCTGCACACCGTTTTTACCCGTATTGGCAATCATCCGATACCCGTCAGTGGCAGTATCCAAATCAACGCCAAGCATCTTACAAACTTTGCCAATAGTGCGTGTGTAATCAACAATCTCATCGTCAGAAGCTTCAGTAGCGAAGTGATCAAAACTAACATACGCCCCCTTCGGGATAATTAAGACATGGTCAGGCGCTTGCGGCGCAATATCGCGAAACGCCAAGCAATGCTCGGTTTCCAAAACCGTATCATTGGGAATTTCACCGCGCAAAATTTTAGCGAATATGTTTTCAGGGTCGTAAGTGTAGGCCATCGGTTAGGTTCCTAATCTGCAAATAAATAAGGTGTTTCGGCGATTTGACGGGCTTTATCTTCACCAATATCCAGAAACGCCGAGATTTGCATCATGTTCGCTTCAGGCGAATGCTTATCGGATATAGAATAAAGATGTGGGAAATTGCGATCTCGAATACGGTCGCTTTCAAACGCCAAATCTTGACGTACTGTTGGCACTAATCGCGCCAAAGCATCATCCGAGCTGTTTTCGTTGGCAATGCCTGACCGAATGGCGTGGCCACGAATATAATCATTGGTATAGCTACAAGAGATTTCCAAAGTTTTCACTGTAGCCCGATCACCATAAAAATCATCCAAAACATCAATATTAGCGGGATCAAGGCAGATTAATAAGCGATCAGTTGACATATCTTCATATAGCATACGCACAAAAGATCTGCGGTGTCGGCCCCTTTTATCAATGGTTTTTTCAATCCCACCCACATCAGGCAGGCCTGTATTATCTTCATCAAAAAGATACGCAATACCGTTAATACCAGCCTGCTTTGAAACTGCGTCCAGATAACGTTTTGCAACATGCCACTTTTTGCACACAACAATCAGCAATTCGCGCTCGCGCCCGATACTTGCCTCTGTTTCCCAAAACCTTTCAGCATATCGGCGGCCGTGGCGCCCACGTTTTGTTAGGTATTCATACAATCTGCGGCCTTCATTGGTGATCGTCAGATCAACATCAGGCCCCGTGTAAAGCTGGCTTAACCGTTCTTTCAACTCGGTTGCATGCGATGATATTTTACGCGCAAACAAGTGTTCTTGCGATAACAGCAACTCATATTGGTCATTGAAAAAAGTCACTGGCATCCCGTAATCCGAAAACATCAAGAATGTTAAAGTGCGGGCATCAATCTCTTCGACAGGCACAAGATGGCATACTAATGTTTGAAAAAAAGTTTCATCAGGTATCCATGTGGTTTTGAAAAAATTCATCACATCTTTACGTTGCTTGGTGAATTCCAAAATGGCTTCGATGGTTTTACGACGCAAGCACCACCATTGCGAGCCAATCCGCATTTCTATGTCTTTGGGAATGCTGCGTTTTAGCCCAAATTTTTGCTGCACATTAAGTGAGGCATAAAACAATGGCTTGTTCTTACGCTCGTTAAACCAATGCTTGTAAATCAGCCGCTCTTCTTTCAGGCCAACCTTAATCCAGTCAGATGCAAAAAAATCTTCGCATTCAACAAAGTCCCGATTACGTTCTTCTAAAAATCTGTGGGCATAGCTGGCTGGTTTAATTGCCATGCAATCCCCGGAAACCATATAAAAATGCGTCGCTTCAGCAAAAGCTTCTTCGGCAGCTTTTATCGCATTCAACGACGCCTGCACCAGTGACCATTCACCCCAACCACACTTGATACGTTTTGCAAAAGTCACATTAGGATTATCACCCAGTGCTTGCTTTATCTGTTTAAAATCGTCGGCAGCAGCCTTGGCGTCGAAGTGGATAGAAATAAAATCACCCGCCGATGTCAAACCGTTTGCCTGCTGCACAATAGACTCAGGGTCTTTGTGACAGAGCAGAATATACGCTATTTTTACCATTTTTACTGCTTAACCTTTGCCTTATTTCCTATTCTATAGACTTTCCCACATCGGGAAAGCACTTTTTCTTGGCTTTTGCCCAATGAATAGATAAGCCTGTAAATGTAAGAATGCGTAGAAAAGCATCATTAGAGGACAGTGACATATGGGATTTCCAGGAACGTGGATGACAGAAAGCCAAAGTGTGGTTTACAGGGTCATCCCTAAATGCGCCTGCTCAACAATAGGACAAATCATGTTCTATTCAGATCACGGCCGTTTTTTCGATGGGGACATTCATGATGCCAAAAGCGGAATTCACAAATGGGGCTTGGAAGAAAGCCAGCAATTCATAGCCGAGCGCGTCACATCACAAGACACTTATACTTTCACCTGTGTGCGCAACCCATACACACGCGTCTTATCGGCATTTTTCGATAAAATCTGTGGTATCCAGCGTAACGGCAAACATTATCGCGGCAATCTTGTACCCCGACTTGCACGTCAATACGGGGTCGAAACCGAAGGTGAGTTTGACCAAATCAAATCATTCCGCCGTTTCCTGCTTTTCGCCCGCGACACCATTAAATATCGCCGCCCTATGGACCCAGATATTCACTGGTCAGCGGTGGCAGGGCATGCATCAACATTGGTTAACAATGGCGGACGTTACGATAAAATCGTAGCAACCGAAGACTTTAAGACTGGCATGAAAGAGGTTATGAAAAACGTCGAATCCAATCATCAGATAGATATTGATACCATGCCACGCTTTAATGAAAGCGAAGGCCACGGCCCGAAACGCGCCCACCCTGTTGAGGATTATTTCGACGATCTGTCAATGCATCTGGTTTACGAGATTTACAAACGTGATTTCGTATTATTCAAATACGACCACATGGATCCCAGCAATAAAATGCCAATCGCCGAAATTGATATGGATGAAATTCATGCTAAGCTGGGCGATAATTAAGCGGGTTCATTGGGCTATTTTTTATAAAATTTTTGCTATTTCGTGAAGCTCTCGCAACGCGGTCTGACCAATATGATTAGCGCGTATAGTGTGAAACATTTTATCAAACCATACGCGCTTTCTATTGATCGCAGCAGTTTAGGCGGCTGCTGCTTTTTCTGTTTGTGTCGGATAGTCCGTGTAACCTTCGGCCCCACCGCCATATAACGTAGTTGGATCGAGATCGTTCAGACCTGCGCTTTGGGCTAATCTTTCTACAAGATCGGGGTTTGCTATGAACGCGCGCCCAAAGGCAACCAGATCAACGCCACCACCATCAACAGCGTTCGCGGCAAGTTCCTGATCGTACCCATTGTTAGCCATGTAAACCCCTTTGAATTGGGCCCGAATCGCGGCAATGCTTGCCCCTTCTGGCAAATCACGCGTCCCACCAGTTTCACCTTCAACCATGTGCAGGTATCCAATGCCCAAATCGCTGATTTTCTTGACCACATATGAAAATGTCGCCTGTGGATCGCTGTCTTCCAACGCATTAGCGTGTGAAAAAGGGCTTAATCGAACGCCAATTCTTCCTGCAGGCCACACTTCGGTAAGTGCGTCCAACACTTCAAACAAAAGCCTGGATCGGTTTTCAATCGAGCCGCCGTATGCATCAGAACGTTTGTTAGCGCCATCACGTAAGAATTGATCCAATAAATACCCGTTTGCAGCATGAAGCTCAATTCCATCAAACCCTGCTTTTTTTGCGTTTATCGCGGCCTTTCGATAATCATCGACGACCCGTGACATCTCTGATGTTTCTAGCGCACGTGGTTTTGATGTTGACACAAATGCCGTTCCGTCAAAAGTTTGCGCTTCTGCGGCTAATGCTGTTGGGGCAACTGGTGACTGTCCATTTGGCTGTAGTGAGGTGTGTGAAATTCGCCCAACATGCCATAGTTGGATGAAAATCCTACCATCTTTTGCATGAACCGCATCTGTGATCTGACGCCATCCGTCAACTTGTGCGTCACTATAGATGCCCGGTGTCCAAGCATACCCTTTGCCTTCAGCTGATATTTGCGAAGCTTCGCTAATGATTAACCCAGCACTTGCGCGTTGCGCGTAATATTCAGCATTTAGGGCGTGTGGAACATCACCATCGGGCAGTGCCCTATTGCGGGTTAGCGGTGCCATTACAATGCGATTAGGCAGGCTTAAATCGCCCAAACTTAGGGTGTCAAAAAGTGTTGGTTTTGTCATATCTTTTTCCTCGGATATAGAATTTCGTGGCACGTAACAATTAGTACCGTTCGGTATTTAAATAGCGACTTGAACTTTTCTCGTCAAGCATTATTGTACCGATAGGTATTTAAATAGGTGATACACATGTGTGCTGAAAAATTAAAGCGTGGCCGACCGCGCAAAACCAACCCAGCTGTTGCTTTGGATGAAGCCATGAAAATCTTTTGGAAACAAGGGTATGATGGCACATCAATGACTGATTTGGTTGCGGTAACGGGTATGGCAAAACCTGGCCTATATGCAACGTTCGGGGATAAAGAGGATATCTATACCAAAGCACTATCGCGTTATTATCATGAGTATAGCACACCCCTATTCGATGATTTAATTGATTCCCCCGATCCCATTAACGTCGTAGTTCGCCGTTTTCTTCAGGCTATTGCCGCATCCGTAGTGGGAAAAACCTGCCCTAGTGGTTGCTTCCTTGTGAACAGTGTTATTGAGTGCGAAAATCAATCGCCCGCACTTGAAGTACAGGTTAGGGCATATAACGATAATAGACGCGCAGCTTTCGCTAAAAGGTTTCAGGTGGCCCAAGAGCAAGGTGAATTACCTACAAATGCCAACGCATTGGCCTTGGCCGATTTTTTTTCCGGGCAAGTGCCTGCATTAGCCGTTTTGGGCAGCGGTGGTGCAGATCAGAAATCTTTAGAGCAGTTTATTGACGTGGCAATGTCCGTACTAACAGTCGACTAAGGGCGGGTTTATTAAAGCCTGTAATCACCCGAAATTCGTCCCGAAACACCTATATTTTTTTTGAGGTTAGTAAATTATTACAATACCTTAACTACCTGTCCCAACTGGGACATTTAAGTTTCAATACCGATTTACGAAAGGATATTTTTCTAAAAAACCAGACCACCCCTAGGCATATTCTATACCGACAGAAGCGATAAGCTCATAGTAACCATAGAGCACCATTAAGAAGAAAACGAACAGGATCAACTCATGTTTAAAATGGTGCGAATGAAAGTAATCCCTGTCGCGGTGGTGAATAACATCCATTAATTCATCGCCAAAACGGATCGATAAGAACGTGCCTAAACCTGACAGTAAAATCACACCCCAAAAGGGAAACGGGGTTACGAATATCTTGTATAGAAGCTTGGTCAGAATGGTGGTTGTGTAATAGCTTGGCGCAAACAGCAGTGTTACGGCGTTCAAGCCAAGCGCAATGACCCAGACAGCAATTTCCGAGACCACCATGCGAATACCAAAAAGCAATCTTAGAGGTAAATCCAGTAGGAACCCTGCATCGGCAACCGGCGTGCACAGAACGAAGAAACTCCACGTCAGCAGGGCGGTAATACCACCAGTAGCAACACCGAATTCGTAACTGAGATACCCAAAATAACCAACAAGGATACCGCACAGAAGAACGAACTTGATGAAAACCTGCTTACTCGGCTTTAGTGTCATATCCAGACCCTGCTTTCAGTAGTTTTTGTAATAAGTAGTTAAGCTATTGTTCCATTTTATCTGAACACTCATTTACGACAGATTATTTTCCGAAAATAGTTTTTTCAAATCAGTTGCAGGCCGCGCTCCCATATGACTGATCGCTTCAGCCGCTGCAACGCAGCCCATGGTGCCACAAACCTGTAAATCGCGCCCATTGGTAAGCCCATGTAGAAAGCCCGCCGCAAACATATCGCCTGCACCCGTTGCATCAATAACTTTCGTTGCATTCGCAGGCGCGTGAGTTTTATTGCCACCGTTTAAAATATAAGCCCCGTCTTCACCCGCAGTACAGGCAACGATTTCAACTTCGCTTGCGGCAATATCCATCGCCGCATCCAGCGTATCAGTTTGATACAAAGCCTGCATTTCATGTTCATTACAAAACAACAAATCCACATGATCTTTAACAAATGCCCGAAACGCATCGCGGTGGCGACCCACACAAAAAGGGTCTGACAAGGTCAAAGAAACTTTGCCGCCCGCAGGTTTTGTCGCTTCTGCGGCTTTATAAAACGCAAGCTGATTGTCAGGGCTATCAAACAGATACCCTTCCAGATAAATCCATTCAGTACGTGCCAACATACCAATATCCAAATCATTGGCCGTTAACTCTGATGACACACCCAAATAGGTATTCATCGAGCGTTCACCATCAGGTGTTACCAAGATCAAACAACGGCCTGTTTCATTTGGATAATCATGCAATGCTTGTCTTGTGGAAAAATCAGTGCCTTGTGCTTTTATGTCATGCGCAAAAATACCACCCAACTGATCGTCACGTACTTTAGCGATAAAACCTGTGCGCCCACCAAGGGCCGCAACACCAGCAATCGTATTGGCCGCAGAACCGCCCGACACTTCTTGTGCTGGCCCCATTTTACCATAAAGTTCTGCCGCGCGATCCGTATCGATTAGCTGCATCACACCTTTGTCGATGCCCATATCCGTCAAAAAACTGTCATCGCAATGGGCTAGCACATCTACCAATGCATTGCCTACGCCTACGATTTGGTATTTTTTAGTCATAAAGTCTTCTCCTCATAAGGGCATAAATCCCGTATTAAACAATTAGCGCATACAGGTTTACGCGCTTTACAAACATACCGACCGTGCAAGATCATCCAGTGATGCGCATGATGCTGGAATTCTGCTGGTATATGATCTTCAACCGCACGTTCCACTTGCACCACATCTTTGCCCACGGCAACGCCTGTGCGATTGCCAAAGCGTAAAATATGCGTATCCACCGCTTGCGTTGGCTGGTTGAACCACATGTTCAAAACCACATTGGCAGTTTTACGCCCCACCCCTGGCAAGCTTTCAAGGGCCGCACGTGATGACGGCACGATACCACTATAATCATCTACCAAAATCTGGCTCATCTTCATTACGTTTTTAGCTTTTTGCCTGAACAGCCCGATGGTTTTAATATGTTCGGTCAACCCCTCAATACCCAAATCCAGCATTTGTTGCGGGGTATCTACCTTTTCAAACAAAGCTTGCGTCGCTTTATTCACCCCAACATCCGTGGCTTGCGCAGATAAGGCTACTGCCACCACCAGCGTATAAGCATTGGTGTGGTTCAGCTCACCCTTAGGCTCAGGTTCTTCTGCCTGAAACCGGCGAAAAATCTCGCTGATCGTGTGATAGTCAAGTTGTTTTACCATGCAATGTTTGTGGCACATGAATTCGATAAGGCCAAGCCATAACCAGCAAGAAACGGGTGGCAGTTCTTGCGCACATACCGCATTATCCACCTATGAACAAAGACCCTTATCATTACGCGTTGATTGCGCGTGCTATCGATCACATCGGTGACACTGTGCAAGAGCAGCCAAAACTTGATGACGTTGCAGCCGCCGTCGGCCTGTCGCCGATGCATTTTCAGCGCGTATTTTCGCAATGGGCCGGCGTCAGCCCAAAACGGTTTCAACAGTATTTAACCCTAAACCACGCGAAAACCTTACTGCATGATCGTTTCACCGTATTGGAAACCAGCCATGAAATAGGCCTGTCCAGCAGCAGCCGTTTGCATGATTTATTCCTGAAATGGGAAGCGATGAGCCCAGGGGAGTATGCCAGTAAAGGTGCCGACCTGACGATCAACTACGGGTTTTTCCCATCCCCGTTTGGAGAGATATTGGTAATGGGTACAAAACGTGGCATTTGCGGGCTTGGGTTTACAGCCGAGAATGGGCAAGAACACGCTTTGGCTGATTTAATGTCACGCTGGCCCAATGCCAGATTTGTTGAAAACCCAGATACCTTGGATGTGGCCGCCTTACTAGGGCAAGAACAATTTGCAAAGTTGCATCTGATTGGTGCACCGTTCCAGATTAAAGTATGGGAAGCCTTGTTAAACGTCCCGTCCGGGCAGGTAACTACCTATAGTGAAATTGCACAATCGATCGGCCATCCTAAAGCTGTTCGCGCTGTTGGCACCGCGGTTGGACGCAACCCGATAAGCTGGCTAATTCCTTGCCACCGTGCCTTGCGAAAATCTGGTGGATTAGGGGGCTATCATTGGGGCCTGCCAGTAAAAAGAGCCTTGTTGGCATGGGAGTCTGCGCGGTTTGACGCGCAGGAATAGCTTGCATACCTGTTGCGCGAAAACACGCCGTTTTAGTAAATATACGATATTACCCTTGAAAAACGCCTATTTCGCCCCTCTTAATAATATAATAATAAAAAATGAGGCGGCTATGAAACACATTCATAAATCAATCAGTCTGATATGTATGTCAGCATTTATCCTTTCTGCATGCGCAGATGATGGACAAGTTTATAAAGATAAAACAAATAAAGGTGTTGGAATTGGTGCAATCGCTGGTGCCGCCGCTGGGTTGGTTTTGGGTGATGATCGCAAAGATGTTGTTATCGGCACCATTGCAGGTGGCATCATTGGCGGTGTTATCGGCCATAGTTTGGATGAACAAGAACAAGCATTGCGCGGTGATCTAAGCAAAGACGCCACAATCCAAAACACGGGTTCTTCGTTGATTGTCACCCTGCCAGAGGATGTGACATTTGACACAAACAGCACCCATATAAGCCGTAACTTTAAACCTGAGCTTGCCAAAATTGCGGCTAACCTACGCAAATACCCAGACACAACGGTAGATGTGATCGGTCATACTGACAATACAGGGTCAGAAAGCTTTAACCAAGCGCTTTCTGCTGATCGCGCCCATGCCGTTACTTCAATTCTTACCCAAAAAGGTGTTAACTCACACCGCATCGCATCTTACGGTCGCGGTGAGACTTCGCCAAAAGCTACAAATGATAGTGAATATGGAAAAGCACAAAATCGCCGTGTAGAAATTATTATCCGGCCTGAAGCTTAAATCACTATCTATAAGAATGCCTGACCTTAAGGCCGCTAAACTTCTCCCTGTTTGCGGCCCTATCTTTGCTTGATTGCGTAGTTTATTAACTCTAAATTCAAAATTACGGATCAAATCATGGGGTACAACTATACATGCCTTTTCACAAAATTACGCAAGAACGTGTTGCTGACACAGTAATGCACCAGATTGAGCAGTTAATATTGCGAGGTATTTTGCGCCCGGGCGAACGACTGCCATCTGAACGGGACTTGTCTGAAAAGATGGGTGTTTCCCGCCCCTCTTTGCGTGAAGCCGTTGCCGATCTTGAAACGCGTGGGCTACTTACCACCCGCAAAGGTTCTGGTGTGTATGTGGCAGATGTTTTGGGCAGTGCTTTTTCCGCACCCTTAATTCAGCTTTTTGCCAGCCACGAAGAAGCTTTATTTGACTACATTTCATTCAGACGTGATCTGGAAGGCCTAGCGGCTGAACGCGCTGCACGGCTAGCCTCGGATACGGACTTGAAGGTAATCGCAACGATTTTCCAAAAAATGCAAGCAGCCCATAACAAGCGCAACCCAGCCGAAGAAGCCGCTCTTGATGCTGAGTTTCATATGGCCATTATTGAAGCATCGCATAACGTGTTTATGCTTCATATGATGCGTTCGATGTTTGAAATGCTGCGTGCGGGTGTTTTTTACAATCGTCAGGTCATGTTCAAAGTACGTACAACACGTAAGGCTTTATTGGATCAACACCGTGCCATCCACGATGCATTAATCGCGCGCGAGCCTAAAAAAGCACGCGAAGCAATCGACGATCATTTACACTATGTAGAGGTTTGCATGACTGAAAATCGCAAAGCAGATATTAACGAACGTATTGCCCAGCAACGCTACGAACATGAGCAAAGTCGCTAGGGATCGACAATACAACACAGGCCAGCATGATTGTTTCTGTAAGATTAACAATGCCTGAAGATTTGTATCGCTTGGGTCACATTTCACCTGTAACACAAGTACAATTCTCGCAACGCTTTGACTTATTTGGTTAATTCATATTAACTTAGATACTTGTAACAAGTATTAGGGATTCTTATGAAAAATCTTTTAACAGTGGCAACAATCGTACTGGTCGCCAGCGCGCAATTTGCAACAGCACAATCCATTCCTGAACGCAATTCAGATCACACAGGTCCGGGACACCAAGTCACCAACTATCCGTATGTAGAGGGTGGCAGTTATGTTTCCCCTTTCGTGAACAACACTGGCGAATGGTCAGGTGGGAAAAATCCCGACAGCCAATGTTACCACGGGAACTTCGGCTACAATGGCCAGACATCAAACTATGATCATTCCAGTTGTGTAGTGGTTTATGATGCACAAACATATGTGCGCTTACTGCGTGGCAGTAGTGCTATGGGTGGCACCCAATATTACGGCCAATAAGAATAGCTATTCTCTAAAACAAGCTACCCCGCAAGTATTCTTGCGGGGCAACGTATGTATTTGATTGTCGTTTTATATATCGCGCATCTTGGCAAAATGCTCATCCCAGCCTTTATCAAATGCCATAGTTAGACCAAAGCTTTCGGCCCCTGCACTTTCCATACCGACATGCCGCATTGTGATACGTGTGCCGCCCTCTATTTCATCTAGTACCCAGTGAACTTCGCTTTCGATGTTCGGGAAAGGCTTCACAGCAAAACTATAGGTAAGACTGTTATACGGTTCCATATTTATAACCTTACCCCAACATAAACGATCACCACTGTCAGCACCAAACAATTCATATGGTTGCCCGTTAGCCAAATCTTGTTTCGGCACATGAAACCATTTAGCTATTTTATCAGCCTACGTTAAATATCCCCATGCTACTTGCGCAGGCACGGGTAGGAGTATCGTTTTTATTATTTCTGATTTAGTCATTAATTTCTTCTTTCATTACAAGAGATGCCAAAGCACCCAATTTATCATCCCAGAACTGGTCGAAATATGTGGCCCATTGCGAAATCGCTTTAAACCCATCTGGATTAAGCGAATTGACACGTTCACGCCCCATTGCTTTCACAGTAATCAACTGCCCGGCTTCCAAAAGGTTCATATGCTTTTTCACGCCTGCACGGGTCATATCAAAGTGTTCTACCACTTCACCAATCGTCATTTCCTGTTCAGCCAACAGTGTAAGAATTTGTTGGCGTGTCGGGTCGCCTAAGGCTTTGAAAGTTGCTATTGGTGTTTGCATGATTTCTCCATATAATACCTTTTAGTACTATTTAAATAGTACCTTTTAGTATCATATGTCAATGTATAAAATAAAACCCCGCAACAAACGTTACAGGGTTTCAAATTTTAGAGCTATTTAAAGGCTTACTGCAGCTTTGCACCAACATCCTTGATTGCTTCATCAATTAAGCTGCCTGCATCCTTTGCAGTCATTTTTGTTGCAATCACTTCGCTTGCAACCGACGTCGCCACAGATATAGCCGTATCGCGTACTTCTTTGATAGCAGACGCTTGTGCAGATGCTATTTGATCTTCGGCTGCCTGCAAGCGGCGCTTGATTGCATCTTTCAGATCAGTTTTGGCATCTTTCGCAGCAGTCTTTGCTTCAGATTTGGCATTCTCAACAATCTTGTCAGCCAATTCCTGCACTTCTTTTTGCTTACGCTCGTAAGAAGCTAAAATCGCTTGGGCCTCTTCGCGCAATGCACGGGCTTCGTCAATTTCAGACTTAATGCCTTCAGCGCGTTTGTCCAAAATCCCTGCCACTAGGCCCGGAACTTTCAACTTCAATAACACCGCAATAAACAGAACAAATGCAACTGTTACAACAAATGTTGTGTTGTTCAGATCAAAGAACGGGCCACTTGCTGCAAATGCTGGAACAGCACTTAATGACAGTAAGATCGGGGTGGTTAATAATTTCATCATACTACCCTTTCAACCGCGTTGTAACAGCTGCTGTGATTGCTTTCGCATCACTTGCCGCTGGCATTACTGCATCCACAATAGCCACCGCCGTATCAGTCGCAACGACCTTCACAGCTTTCGTCGCATTGTCGCGGATTTCTTTGATTTTCACTTCACCTTCGGCTGTTTTCGCAGAAATTTCCGCATCTGCCTTGGCAATTGCTTTATCAAGATCTTTTTGGATAGCCGCCTTGGTTTCAGCCACAATCTGTGAGGCCGCAATGCGCGCATCCGCAAGAGCTTTGTTGTAAGCGTCTTCCGCTTCAACAGCTTTTTGTTTTAACTCTTCAGCTTTTTCCAAATCGCGCTGAATGGTATCGTGCCGTTCAGCAAGAACATTAGCAATCCGTGGAATAGCAATACGATTCAAAATGAAGAAAACCGCTACCAAAGTTACCACTAACCAGAAAATCTGATTTGGAAACCATTCAAAATTCAGTTGCGGCATACCAACATAATGTTCAGATACCGCTGCGTGTGTTTCAGATGCCATTGCACCCTCCATAAGCTTGTTTGAACCAAGGCGGAAGCGTTAAGCTTCCGCCTGATAATCTAAAGGTCCGTAAAGCTTATTGTGCGTACATAAGCAGAAGAGCAACTAGGAATGAGAAAATTCCCAAAGCTTCCGCAAACGCAATACCGATAAACATTGTTGCTGTTTGACCAGCTGCGGCTGCCGGATTGCGCAATGCACCTGACAAGTAGTTACCTACAACGTGACCCACACCAACGGCTGCGCCGCCCATGCCTGTACATGCAAGACCAGCACCGATTAGGGCACCCATTTGTACTAGATCGCCTTCTACTGCCATTTTATTTCTCCTTTAGATTTGAATGACTAAATTTTTTACTCAGACCTTAGTGACCACCTGGATGCAACGCATCGTTCAGATAAACACAAGTCAGAATTGCGAACACGTAAGCCTGAATACAGACCACGAGCATTTCCAAGCCGTAAACGGCCATAATTGCAACGATCGGGAAGATTGAGAACACACCCAACGCACCCGCGAACCCTGCAAACACTTTAATAACCGCGTGACCCGCCATCATGTTACCCGCAAGACGGATAGAGTGGCTGATAGGGCGCACGAAGTATGAGATAATTTCGATTAACGCCAGTATGGGGCGTAGCACCAACGGTGCGGATGAAATCCAGAACAGGCCCAAAAAGCCAACGCCGTTTTTGTAAAACCCGATCAATGTGACAGTTGTGAACACCGCCATCGCCATGACTGCGGTCACAGCGATATGGGATGTCGTGGTAAATGCACCTGGAATAAGACCCAGAATGTTGGCCACAAGGATAAAGATGAAAAGCGTAAAAATATAAGGGAAGTATTTCAGGCCCTCTTTGCCTGCAATATCTTCCAGCATCTTGTAAACGAAAACATAAATGCTTTCGGCAATCGACTGACTGCGTGACGGGACAACCGCACGACCGCGTGTGCCCAAAACCAGTAATGCGATGATTACAAGTACAGTAATGCCCATCCACAAAGTCACGTTTGTAGGCGTGTACCAAAGAATGTCACCGTGGCCAAACAGTGGTTTAACCACAAATTGATCCATCGGATGGATGTTAAAACCGTTACCTGCTTCTTCTGCTGCCACGTGTCTATTCCTTCATTTAAACGACTAATCGTCGTCATACATCTTATCGTTCCCAAGGGGTGCCGCTTTTGCACCCTTCGCCAAATTCTTATCCTGAACCTCTTGCGCCGTGCGCATCATCGTGCGCACCCCTGCGGCAAAGCCCAGCATTGTGAATATCAGCATAAACCACGGACGTGTGTCCAAACTGTAGTCTATGCCATACCCTATTGCGAAACCCAGTAGCAAACCTACCACCAGTTCCGTCACCATCTGCCAGCCCACGCGGGCTGCTGTGTAATGACTTTCTTCGACCACTTTAGGCTCTTTCGCCCGCCGTACCGCATCCAGTTTTTCACTCAGTGCATCCAGTCGTTTTGGGTCGGGGCCGTCAGTCATTTTGAAAGCCTTTCATCCCCGTACATGTCAGCACTTAAGACAGTTGCTGGAAAATAGAACTAAGAGGCGTAAGAGTCAACGTAGATTGTCCCAGTTGGGACACGACGTAAGGTGCTGTTTTAATGTCATTTATTTGTAAAAAGGGGGTGCAAACGGTAAGTGAGTCACCCTAGATATTTGAATTCTAGCGACTTTGGTTTATTCAACCATATGGTTGAAAGTAATTGTAAGGTCGGATTTAATATCAAGTACGCACGGTGATCTTGAAAAAGAGAACGTCCGCTTTTGCGGTTAATAGCGGACAGGTCCAGTTATTTAATTGAAAGTATTGGTAGCGGGAGAGGGACTTGAACCCCCGACACGCGGATTATGATTCCGCGTGGGCTTGTGCATAAGCTTAAGTTTTTGCTAAAAGATTAAAGTGTTGCGTCAACCCGTTGAACCCGCCGGACAAAGTTGCCATTCAATTTTAATAGCTGGATTCGAAAATATTGCCATCACCTCTATCTTGAGATTATAAGACCATTAGCTGCCACACGCTAACTTAATTTAGTTCATCGGGACATTACAGGTACCTATTAAAAATGGATCAAATAATAATATCGCTCACGTTAATTCTTCTTCCTGGTATTTTTTCTGTAGTTATAGCCGATAAAATCACGGTTCATTCACATTGGAATTCTTTTAAATATAGTCTCTATGTAATAGTATTTGGCGTTGCGGCATATGGCATTGTTCAGGTGTTATTATGGCTTTTAAACATAATCCAATCTTGTTTTAAATTCAACGTATTGGAATGGCAGTTCTTAAGCATTTGGCACGTAGTGACTAATGGTGGTAAAGATCTAAATGGTATAGATGTGGTGTTTGCAATGATGGCAGCCCTACCAGTCTCTTTATTGGCTGCTGGGTTGGTGAATCACAAAATTCTCAATAGGTTCGCTAGATTTATTAACGTTTCGACAAAATATGGGGATGAAAACCTCTATTCATACTATTTAAATTCCGATGAAGTTGATTGGGTATATGTCCGAGACCAGTCTGCTAATTTGACATATCAAGGAAGGATAGATTCTTTTTCTGAAAATCAAGAAATGCAAGAGTTGGTTTTAGGTGAAGTATCTGTATACAGATACACGGATTCAGAATTCCTTTATGAAATTCCGAACATGTACTTGTCTCGAAGGCTCGGGAGCCTTACTATTGAATCTATACCAAAAGATTACTTGGAGGCTACGATATGACCGATAAAAGAATTATTACAGAGGGCCAAACACGTACCTTGCAAAAGGGTTTAAATAAACCGTCGCAACCAACAAATCTTAAACCAAGTAAGCCGCCGCCTGCGCCTATGCCACCCAAAAAAAAATAGTGACATTAGTTTTGATAATGTAATAAACTGATAAAAATTGGAGTGAAAGGTTGCTCCAAACTCAATTGAGTTATTACCAACGTCTAGTTTGGACTTATTTTGTTGAAAAACTCCCAATTTGGGATTTTGATAATTTCCGCCAAAGGGACATCTTTGTCGAAACTTCCAAGGAATTGCTACGAGAGCTTCCAAGAAACCAGAACATGGCAGGAAGTTCCTTTTAGCCGAACCCCTCGCCAAAATTCCAAACTGACGCTGTGTGGGCAGATATTTTCAGATTTTGTTAGAAATCGGAGTTTTTCATCAGAATAGGCTCAAAGCTGGCATCCACTGTCGTAACGTATTAATAGATTCTTCACAGTAGTAGCGTGCCATTTAGCTCCTCGTGATGTTGGGATGCCTGTTGAATTCAAGTGGGTCGCCATTTTCCTCAAAGACATCTTTTGCCGCCTCAACTCCAATATAATAGGCGCAAGAAATTCGGCGTGTTCATTTGACTTAACCGAATTTGCCTTCGCACCCTTCAGGGACGCTAAAAGCTGTTCAGAGCGGCGTTTAGGGTTTGCCCAACCCAACTTGACGCCTCGTGCCTTTGCTGCTTTCAGTGCGGCTCTGGTACGCTCTGAGATAGCCTTACCCTCTTGTTCTGCTACAGCGGCCAAACACGAAGTCCAATCAGAGGTGAGCCGCCTTTATACCCTGTTCTGTATTTTTTCAAACCATATCCGAATGCTATCCTTATATGTAGGTCATTGTGTATGTTAATCAATACTTTACATATGATTACCTAACAAATTATCAAGCATCTTTTTACCCATAGAGGTATGAAGTTTTCATTTACACCTTCATCTGTCTTTTAAACAATCGGCATAAGCAGTTCATACCCATCATCCTTGATCCCAAAAGGCTTAACTGGATGATGCTTAAACCCACTAGACCAACCGTAGTCACCATCCTTACAAGCCATCCAAGGCTCAATCTGATCCACTGGCAGGATAACCGGCATCCTGTGATGAAGTTCTGCTATTTCAGGCCCAGCGTCTTCTGTGAGGATTGTAGTCGTCTGTGTGCCATCCCTGAGCGTTGAGTAAAGCCCAGCAAAGAAGAAGACAGGCACGTTCTGTTCAGGTGTTATGTAATGTGGTTGCTTGCTGCCCTTTAGCCCAGTCCATTCATAGTAACCGGTTGCAGGAATGATGCATCTATTGTGCCGCCAAGCTGTCCGAAACGTAGGTTTCTCATGTGCTGTTTCAATCTTGGCGTTGAAGGTGGTTGCCTTCCAGTCTT